>Ga0310343_10001213_pt1 | contig 13048 bp, 10 predicted proteins | sample HC15DNA2025_MG_FD_203519 | JGI IMG/M metagenome (GOLD analysis project Ga0310343, IMG submission 203519) | Marine microbial communities from station ALOHA, North Pacific Subtropical Gyre - HC15-DNA-20-25_MG | ecosystem: Environmental > Aquatic > Marine > Oceanic | place: Pacific Ocean: North... | reverse complement strand
TTAATTTTCCACAAAATGAATTAATATTGCTATTATTTAATCTATTAATTATTTCAGATGAAATTATTTTATCATTTTTTGATCCAAAGATTACTATTCTCATTTTATAATCAAGGGCTTTTTTACAGATTGAAACCCAAAAATTAGATGGCACTCTTCTATTTAGTGCATTACTACCAACAAATAATCCTAAAAAAGTTTTTATTTTTAATTGTTTTAAATATTTAATCGATTTTAATTTTTCTTCTTCAGAAACTTTGATTATACTTTCTTTAATATGATTATTTTTTTTATTTTTTATTAAAGATAAGTATTTAGCAGATCTATGCATTGCATTATAATTAGTATCGATTGATTTTGTAAAAAAAATTGATTTTTTATATCTATTAAATCCTATTCTTTCTCGAGATCCAGAAACCCAAGAAAAAAACGCGGTTCTCCAAGAATCAGGAAGTATGTATGAAATATCTATATTTTTAGATCTTATTAATTTCAATAGACCAATTAATTTAAATAAATTTTTGTCATGACCTTTTTTAATTATGATCAATTCATCAATGTGGGGATATTCTTCTAATACGGGTGAAACCCATTCTCTAGCTATGCAAATAATTTTATCATTTTGATGATTTTTTTTACATTCCATAATAAAGGGTAGAGCCATTACGCAATCACCAATCCAATTTGGAATATAAATTCCTACATTCACAATTATACTTTTAAATACCTTTTGATATCATAAACTATTCTTTCTGAAGCTTTACCATCTCCGTATGGATTATTTCCATTCCATTTAGGATTTTCATAAGCCCAACTAAAATTTTCAATTATTTTATTACCTATTAATTTTGAAAGACCACAATCTATTCCTTCAGTTCGTTCTGTTTCATTTCTACATATTAATATTTTTTTCTTAAATACCGCACATTCTTCTTGAATTCCGCCTGAGTCAGAAATAACAAATCTAACTTTACTTAATAATTTTAAAAATTCTTCATACCTAAGTGGATTTATCACATTAATATTATCCAAGTAATTTTTATGTTTACTAACCTCTGGATTAGGATGAATTGGTAATATAAAATCCAAATTTTTATATTTTTTTGAGAGCTTATTCAAATCTTTAAATATTTTTATAATTGATTTACCAAAATTCTCTCTTCTATGAATTGTAATTAATATCTTATCTTCGTAAGTAATAGGGAAATTAAAAAAAGATGATGCATCAATTATTGTATTTCCAGTAACCAAGATATTATCTACACCTTCTTTTTCTAAGTTTTTTTTTGCAATAATTGTAGGAGCCCAATTAAATCTTGAAGTTTTAGAAATGATTTGTCTATTAAACTCTTCCGGGTATGGTGAATTTGAATTATATGTTCTTAATCCAGCTTCAACATGGCCAACTGGAATTTTATTATAAAAGGCTGAAATTGACGCACCTAATGCAGATAATGTATCACCTTGAATAATAATTAATTTAGGATTTAACTTTTCTATTAAATCACTTGATTTAGAAATAATCAAAGATAACTTTTCTGATAATGATTGTTTTTTATAATCAATTTTAAAATTATAATCTGGAATTGGGATGAGATGTTTTACATCTTCATAGAGACTAGAATGTTGTCCAGTAAATACTAGTTTATGTTGAATTTTATTTTCGATCAATAATTTTATAATTGGAAATAGTTTAATTATTTCAGGTCTTGTACCAAAAAAAACCAACACTAAATTAGATTTCTTAAAATTATTTTTCATTTATACCAACCCAAACTGAACATCATAAAGTTTTTTGTAATCTTTATTATTTTTAAGTAAATCTTGATGAGTTCCAATTTCAACAATTTTACCCCTTTTTAATAATATAATTTTATTGGCGTTTACAACAGTTGATAATCTGTGAGCAATAACAAACACCGTCCTGTTTTTCATCAATCTTTCAATAGCTTTTTTAACTTTCTTTTCTGATTCACTATCAAGAGATGATGTTGCTTCATCCATAATTAAAATTGGTGGGTTTTTCAATAATGCTCTAGCGATTGAAATTCTTTGTCTTTGTCCTCCTGATAATTTTACTCCTCTATCTCCAATTACAGTATTAAAACCATCAGGTTGATTTTCAATAAAATTTAATGCATTAGCGACTTTAGCAACTTTAATTAAATCATTTTTATTTATGCCTTTTTTCCCATAACCTATATTATTAGCTATTGTATCATTAAATAAAATTGTTTCTTGCGGGACAATTCCCATTAAGTTTCTTAAAGATTTTTTTTCTAATTCTTTTATGTCTTGACCATCTATTTTGATTTTTCCTTGATCAACATCAAAAAACCTAGGAATTAAGTCAGCCATCGTTGATTTTCCTGAACCACTTTCTCCAACTACAGCAACAACCTCTCCTTTATTAATTGAAAAAGAAATATTTCTCAAAATATTTATTGAAGAATCTTCATATTTAAAAGATACATTATCAAATTCTATACGATTTTTTAATTCATTAATTTTTATAGGATTTGAAACTTCAATAATATTTGATTTTGTATCAATAATCGAAAATACTCTTTCAGCAGAAGCAAATGCAGTCTGCATATCTACATTTACACTATTTAATGTTTTGATAGGTTTTAAAATTGAAAAGAGTATCAAAATAAATCTGATAAAATCTTCTGGATACATTGAATTATCAATCAAAACTGCTTGGCCACCTAACCATAGTAATATTACCCCCATAATTACTCCAATCATTTCTGTGATTGGAGGTGATGCTAAACGCAAAATAATTTGTCTTCTTTGAAGATTAAAATACTTTAAAGTTTCTTTGGAAAATTTTCTTTTTTCTGATTTTTCCATTACAAAAGCTTTCACAATCCTTATGGCACCTAAAACTTCTTGAAGAATTGATACTATTCCCGCAATTTGCTTCGTAGATCTAGTAGCCTTTCGTCGAATACTAAGTCCAACCCAAGCCATTAATGAAAATGCAATTGGCAAAATAACTAAAGAGTATAAAGCTAACTTCCAATCAATAAAGAACAACAAAGAAACAAAAGTTAAAATATTTATTGGTTCAACCAATAATTTTTGAAAACTAACTGAGAAAGCATTCTTCATTATATCAACATCATTTAAAACTATAGAAGTAAGTTTTCCTGTATTTGATCTTTTAAAAAATGATAATGATAATGAATTTAAATGACTGAATAAAGAATTTCTCAAAGTATTGATAATCTTTAACTGAATCATTCCAGAAAAATAATTCTTGAAATAAAGAAAAATATTTTTCATAAAAAAAATAATGAATATTGAATAACAAAGTCTTTTAAGTGTTCCTATTGCAGAATCATCAAGAAATAAATTATTTGTCCACATTTTAAGTGTTTCATTGATATTTCTATTTTCATTTAAGATAAGTTCTTGTTGAGTAATTTTTAGAGTTTCAAAATCGGATAAAATATTGCTAATAAATGAAGCTGTAAGCCAAATAGATAATGAGTTAAAAAAAACAAAACATAGTGATGATAAAATTGATAATAATAATAAAAAAGAATGTGGTCTTGCTAAAAATAAAACTCTTTTAAACATAATTTATAAATAAAGGGGATTGATTGATTTGTAACTTTATTTTAATTTATGAACATAAATTTTAAAAAAAATTAGAAAAAATAAGTTTTTTAATTCTAAATAGATAAGATGTTATCATAATTAATAGTTTATAATAAAATGCGATTAGGTAAAAGAAAAATAATAGTAATTGGAGATAGAATATTAATTAAACCAGATGAAAATTCTGAAAAAACTCCAGCTGGTTTATATCTTCCACCAACAGTTCAAGATAAAGAAGATGTTTGGGGAGGTATTGTTGCAGATGTAGGTCCTGGAATGACTATCTCCGATCCTAATAATATTGAAGAAGAACCTTGGAAAGCAACTAGTAATAATTATAAATTTATTCCCACTCAAGTTGAAATAGGAGATTATGCTTTATTTTTAAAAAAAGCTTCTGTTGAACTTAAACTTGATAACAAAAAGTATCTTATCCTACCTCAATCAGCTATTTTGGTAGTAATTAGAGCAAATATTTAAAAAAAAAACCCTCAAATGATATTGAGGGTTTTTAATTGATATTAAAATAAATTAATTTATTTTATTCAGGACATTCACATCCTGGCTCTTCCCATGTTGCAAAAGGGCCTTCATCCATATCGTCACCAGTTGTATTAGCCCAACCGTCACCATTTGCATCTACAAAATATTCATCTAAACCTAAACATAATGCAGCACAATTTCCATCATAATGATTGGTAGGTGCAGGAGGTCTAGAAGCCGCAACTGCATACTCATCAGGGTCAACTATTGCATCACCGTTAACATCAGCAGCATCCCATCTATCATCAGAATATTGGGGTCCTAAAAATTCTTTAGCTTCTTCTTGTGAAATTAATTCATCTCCATCGAGATCAATTAATTCAAATGGAGGGGGTGTTGGTTCATACTCATTATGAACTTGCCATTCTAATTTTTCAAGTTCAGTCATGAATTTATCTTTAATTCCCTCATCAATATCATTTTCATCCATCCATTGAATTGCTTCTTCAAGCTCAACACCTGCTAGATTATCTCCTTGACCATCTTTTTCACTATGCACGGCTTCTTCTAAATTTTCAACAATTGTCGCCATATATTGGGCATCGCCCTCATCAAGATCACCATCAGCAATCTTATCTTCCATAAAGCCTTCTAAACCCATAATTACATGATCAACAGGTGTCATATCTCCATCATGATCAAATCCATCGTGTGGTCCATCATGAGGTCCATCATGAGGTCCATCATGAGACATCTCACCATGATGATCATCAGCTGGATGTGCCCACCAGTCACCAGCAAGAAGCATTGGAGGCATCATCTCACCATCCATTGGAGGCATCATCTCACCATCCATTGGAGGCATCATCTCACCATCCATTGGAGGCATGTCACCACCTGTTGGAGGCATATTACCATCCATTGGAGGCATCATTTCTCCATCATGTGGTCCATCATGTGGGCCGCCATGATGCATCATAGGTATTAAGTTTACAATCAAATCTTCACCATCATGAGCCAATATTAAATTTCCATGCTCATCAATACTAAATTGATCAATTTCCATTGGGTCTGACCATGGAGGTTGCATATCTTCATTATCTGTAGCCTCTTGCCAGAAACCGTGAGGTGTTTCTTGATCCATTTCATTCATATTTTCCATATCTGCTTGAGGATCTTCAGGGTATAGGTAAATTACAACCTCATGAGATTCTTCAATAGATCCATTAGGACCAAATTTGTGATGGGTCAAAATTATTTCACCATCAACTATAGTAATTTGATCTTTAGGAATTGCAGAATGATGAGGACCACCATCATGATGATTCTCACCTGGTAAATGTCCATCAGCCATCATTACACTTAGAAGTGTAAATGATACCAATGCCATTTTTATCATATTTTTCATATTCAGCTCCTATTATAATAAGTTTACAATTACAAATTTAAAAAAGAGATATGTGAATAAGTTAATTCAGTAAAGTCCAACAAACAATGATTTATATCACAAATTTTGAATTAATTATCCTCTAGTTCCTGAATTCTATCTTTAATAAAATTTAAATGTTCTTTAAGATTACTTATGTCAGAATCTTTTTTAATATTTGCATTTAATTTTTTTGCATTATCTAATATTTCTTTTGATTCTATTTTTTTTTGATTGTAAATATATTTGTTTTGAAAACCTATATCTTTAATTCTTTTTTTAATTTCTTCAATATTATAATCTGTAATAATTCTTAAACTATCAGAATAATTAATTAGTTGATTTCCCATTAACCGTAACTGATTTATATTTTTGTTTGTATCTAATACTAAACTATCTAAATCAGTATTAATTTTTTTGATGGTCATATTATTTCTTTGATCCATAGAGTCAGCTTCTGATTCAATTCTTTTAGCATTTTCTCTCAAATATTTTATTTCATTTAAAGATTCATTAATGGTCAAAACTAATAAGTCGATTTCATCATCAATTTGTTGCTCTAAATCTCTATAAACATTTAAAAGTTCTCTACGCAAATCTTCTCTAGATTGACAATAAATATTTGATGAGGTAAAATTAATTAAAAAAAGTAAAGAAAAAGTAGAGATGAATTTCATAAAATTATTAAGATAAAAAAGTTAATCATTTATCAATTTTACAACTCCAGATGTTTTTCTATTAAAAGTTTTTTCAAACATTCCATAATAATTATTTACTTCAGAAAAATATTTAGCTATTTCTCTATCTACTACATGGGAATCACTTTCTAAAACTTCTGGTGAAGGAAATAATATTTCAATTCCAGGTTTAAAAGAATTAATTGACAATTTTAAATCGGGATTAATTTCTAATACCTTTCTTAAAATTAAAGTCTCATACAATCTTCTTTCATGTTTTGATTCTTGAATGATAATCGAAAAAATATCATCTTCACTTGTTTTACCATATAAATTACTTTCTTCAAGTTCTTTTTTGTATTTAAAAGATTTCGATGCTTCTATATAATTCACAGAAGCTGTAGGTCTCACAAACGGTTTTTGGGAAGAGGCTTTTTCTTTTACTGAGAAAGTTAATTTCAAAGCATTGTTTTTTTTCAATTGTTCAATGTATGTTTTCAATCCATTTACCTCAAAACCAGCAGGATCGCTTGGACTATCTTTGAAAAAAATTACTTGCTCAGGATTAATATATTTATAGTAATTCTGTCTTTCAATTATATCATATAGCATTCTTCTAACTAAAATATCCTCACCAGGAATTTCACCCTCAAGTAAACCTTTATATGGTTGAGTTACTTTTAATGTTTTGTTAATTTCAGACTCAGCATTTAATTTAATTAACATATCTTTAAATATGGGACTCTCACCTATAAAAGAAAGATCATAAACGTCAGCATTTTGTACTCTGTAACTATTTTGAAATAATTTATTTCCAAAAGCATTAAAGATTTCAGAATCTAATGGAACAACTCTACTAAAATTTGCTCCCTCCTCTGAAATTATATGTGGTTTTATTACAACAATAACTTCTTTTCTAATTGTTTCAACAGTTGAGCTTGAAAAAAGTCTTCCAAAAAAAGGAATTGTTGATAAAAATGGTATTCCTCCAGTCACTTCACTTTTCTTTCTAGAAATAAGTCCACCAACAATAAAAGGGGTATTATTCGCAACTCTCACAAAAGATTGAACTTTTCTATTATTAATAACTGGTGCTTCTTGGACACCTGATGTTGTAGCCAAAGCTCCTAATCTTTCTTCAGTTTCAGTAATAATGGTTTCAATTTGAATAGTTATTCGAGTTAAATCTTGGCTAATTCTAGGTCTTAAATTTAAAACAATACCTACAGGGATATAATCAACTGACTTTGAAACAGCAGTTTGGGTGCTTGTAGTTTTAACTATCGGAATTTGTTGACCAACCTGAATTCTTGCCTGACGTCCATCAAGAACCAATACAGAAGGTCTAGATAAAATTTCTGCTGCACTTGCACTCACTAATGCTTGAAGGTTTGTATTAAAATCAGTTGCTGTTCCAAGAACTGTGCGATCAAAAACTAATGTGAAAGGATTGAGAGATCCAGTAGTTGAATTAGGAGGTGGAAATTGTCCTGATATACCACCTTGAGAAGCACCAAAATCAATTCCTAGAGTATTTAATTTATCAGAATCTATTTCAATAACAAGTGCTTCCAATTGTATTTGAGCTGCAGGGATATCAATTTTGTTATTAATTAAATCTAATAATTTTGCTACCTTTTCAAAATCATTTGGGTTATATCCAATTAATAATTGCTGTTGAGGAGCTCCTGCAGTTGTCCCAACCATTGGTATTCCTGCTAAATCTAAACCAAGTTCGGTTTTGCCTTTCTTTGCATTTTTTCCTTTTTCTTGGGTTAACAAACTGACTGTTTCAGTATCTGGAACTTTTATAATTACAGGTAAGTTTGGTGGAATAGCCAATTGATTGATATTTTTTCCACCACTTGGCGATGGAGCAAAAGAATATTCTCCAGCCAATTCTCCTTTTCCACTTTTAAACTCAACTACAGTATAACCCATAGATTTTAAAATCGCTAAAGCTCTATCAACCTCTACATAACTTAATTTTAAAACTTGGTATTCCAAATTTTTCATTGATTGTGCAATCAACATAAATGGACAGAAAAGTAAAATTATATAAATAATATTTTTTTTCATAATCAACGATCAACTATTGTGATAGGCATTTTAACAAATAAATCTTGAAATTTAGCTGATATTAAACCACTTTTTTCACTACTTCTTGGAACAAATAATCCCTCAACTTTAAAAGTTGAATTTGAGGAATCAGGCAATATAACTGAAATAATACTTGTAGAAGTTACATGGTGAATATCTAGTGTTCCACCAGTTGCATCAAGAGAAAGTCTCATATAAGAACTGCTACCAGAACTAACACTGCTCTTTTTCTTTAAGGTTAAAGGTCCTTCTTGATTAGTTGTCCAATACATAAAACCATTTAAAGGTACAACAGAACCTTGTGTGTCAAATTTCAATGATCCTGATAATTCAATATCATTGATAGTTGCTGATAAAGTAGTATCATTCAAGTTCCAAGACCAACCACCTGAAACTGTAACAATTGAATCTTCAGGTACATTAAAATTATCTACATGGGCAATCTTTTGCATTATTACATCTCTATTATCTGTTTTCCAAGTCATGTAAGCATTTATTGGAGTTCTAACACTATCACCATCAAATGAAATTATTCCGGTTTCTAACTCTCCTCCTAAAATGTCATTAAATGCAACCTCTAATTCCTTAGTAGAATTATTATAATTCCATCCACCATTTCTTGAAGTAGATTTTGTAAAACCCAAATTCTCTGAATCAATGATAAAAGAAGGACTTTCAGGGCTACCAATATTAACAAGATAGTTTATATTTCCATCTTCTTCACCAATGTATAAATCCATATCTCCATCAGAATCAATATCAGTAAAAAATGGAAATGAATTTTGACCAATATCTACAATATTTAATGGATTTTCATCACCATTTTTTTCAATAAATGTATTATCCCCTTGATTTTGAAAAAATGATATTACCCCATCTTGAGAGCCTAAAAATATATCAATGTCCTCATCTTTATCAATATCTACAGAAATAGGTGTTGAATGAGCATTGACACTAATTGAAGAAATACTATTATTTACTAGATTAAAATTAGCTGATTCCGAACTTCCAATATTTTGATAAAAATTAATTTCTCCATTATAAGCACCAATTACTAAATCCATATCATCATCACCATCAAAATCGAAGAAATTAGCTGAAGCGTTATAACCGACATTAATAGAATTTAGAGGATTGTTGTTTCCTGTTAATTCACTAAAAGAAGGGTTAGTGCTTGAGCCATTATTTTGAAAAAAACTTATGTTACCATCACTTTGACCAACAAATAAATCAAAATCATTATCATTATCTATATCTACAAAAGTCGGTATTGCAAATCCATTTACAATTATGTCATTAAGAGGATTATCTGAATTTTCTAAAAAAATATATTTTGGGCTTAAACTTGTTCCTGTGTTTTGAAAAAATTTAATTGTTCCATCCTGACATCCAATAAAAAGATCTTTATCAGCATCCTTATCTATGTCAATTAAAAAAGGTGTTGAAAATAAACCTACATCTATACCTTCCGAAATAGAATCAATTTTACTAAAAACTAAACTACTATCATTCTTAAAAGTATATTTGTTAACCGATGATGATAAATCAATAATATTACCAGATTCATTAATTTCAGTTACTAACCATTCTCCCAAAATTTTAGAACCCAAAGACACTACATCAAAATGGTGAGTTTCAACTTTTGATACAGTTTTATCATCAAAAAAAGAATAACTTATCTCTAATATTTTATTATCGAGAGTGTCAGGATAATCATATATCAAATCCCAAACACCCAATACTTTATTAGAAACATCTGAATTACCATCTTTTAATCTTTTAATTCTGGCCATTACATCAATAGAATTTTCAGAATTAACAATTTTATTTGATGCCTGAAGAGTTAATTCAAATAATTCATTACTATCTTTTTTTGTCACAACAGAATCTAGAGGGTCCTCGCAACCTAAAAAGACAAATGAATAAATAAAAAATAAATTGAATAAATGTTTTCTCATTTTTAGAATTATTATACCCTAATTTATATTAAGTTTAATAAATAAATATATTTTTTAAAAATTAAGAGTTTTATTTCATCAATACTATATTATGATAATAAAATAATTCATTTTTTTTCAACTAAATTTAATAATGAAAATTTCATCAATTGTATTAGCTGCTGGCAATTCATCTAGATTTATTGATTCAAATAAATTATTGTCTAACATAGATGGTTTTAAAATAATAGAGTTAGTTGTCAAAGTCATTTTAAAAACAAATTTTAAACCTTGTTTTATCATTACTGGATTTGACAATGATAAGATTTATAAAAGTTTATCAAACTATAACGTAAATTTTGTATATAATAAAAACTGGTCTGCTGGGTTGTCATCTTCATTAAAATCTGGAATAACAAAAATAGAGGAAGTTTTCGATGGAACTTTAATTTCTCTTGGTGATATGCCTTTTATATCTACAAAAACTCTAAATGAAATGAAAAGAGAATTTCTATTTCATAATGGGAATTTTATAATTTGCCCACAAAATAAAAACCAAATTGGAAATCCAATTATTTTACCAAAAAAATATTTCCATTATGTTCATGATTTAAAAGGGGATACTGGTTTTAAAAAAATAATTAAAAAAAACCCAAACTTTGTAAAAACCATTGAAATAAATTCAAATGAAATATTTCAAGATTTTGATACAAAAAAACAATTAATTGATTATGAACAAAAACCATAAAATAAATAAAAAAATTTTTGAACTTGATAAAAAAGATGTTTCTTACGCCATTGCAACTGTAATTAATATAAAAGGTTCATCATCTAGTAAAACTGGTGATAAAGCTCTTTACAATGAACAAGGAAAAAGAATAATGGGTTACATTGGAGGAGGCTGTATAGAAAATAGGATAGGAATATCTGCATCTGAAGCAATTAATGAAAAAAAGAACAAAATAATAAACTTAGATTTAAATAGCGATAAAATGGAAATGGGAATTCCATGTGGAGGATATATGTCTGTATTAATAGAACCTACAATAAGTGTCCCAACTATTATGATTCGAGGTATGGGAAGATCAGCTGAAGTATTGTGTAAAATGGCAAAAACTTTAGGTTTTAAAGTCATTATTCAAACATCAAAAATAGAAGAAGAACATTTTTTGAAATCTGATATTATCATAAATGAGAATAAAAAAATTCCTTATGATAAATACAATTTAGATTATTTTGTTCTTGTCACTCATCATAGGGACGACCACAAAATTGCATTAGAAGCAATTAAAAATTCTGTTCCATATGTTGCTGTAGTAGCAAGTGAAAAAAAATCTTCACTAATTAAAAATTATTTAATTGAAAATAAACTATCTAGGGAACAATTATCAAATTTTCACTCCCCCGCAGGAATTAAATTAAATGCAAAATCTCCAGAAGAGATCGCTTTAAGTATTATGAGTGAAATTATTATGCACAAAAACAATTAATCTTTTACAGAAAAACTTTTTATTTTACTAAATGGCAAATGATCACCAGTATCTGTTTTAGCATAATACACATCTTCAACAATTCCATTAGAATTAATCATTATATCAGAAGGTAAAGTATTTACATAACCTTTGAAAACTATAGGTATGAAACCTTTCATAGATGCTTTAATTAAAGTTGGAAATTTGAAAATTACAGCCCTCAGAAATTTCAAGAAAGATCTTTCTAAACCATACTTCTCATAATATTTATAATTTTCATCTGCTAATATTGGAAAAGGAGCATCATGTTTTTTAGCATGCTTAATTAAATTATCTAAAGGAGAATCAAAAACTGCAACCACTAAAAAATTTTTTCCCAACTCATCATATCTCTTAATAATTTCATTTATACGAAGATTACAAAAAGGACAGGCAGCAAAACGATAAAATGTTAGAAAAATTTTTTTTCCTTTATGTTCTTGTATTTTAAAATTTGTTCCATCAATAGATGGTAAAGTAAGGTCGCTCATTAAATCACCTTTTTTTATTTTCATTTTATTTCCTTTATTTTGTTTAATTACAAAAACATTATACTTTATTATCGATTAATGATTTTACAACACTTGGATCAGCTAAAGTAGATATATCGCCCATTTCTTCAACATTATTTTCAGCAATTTTTCTTAAAATTCTTCTCATGATTTTACCAGATCTTGTTTTAGGTAATGATTCAGTAAATTGTATTTTGTCAGGCTTTGAATGTGGTCCAATATCTTTAACAACTGATTTCAATATATTTTTTTTTATTTCATCATTAGGCTCTACACCTGTCATTAATGTTACAAAAGAATAAATTCCTTGTCCTTTAATTTCATGGGGGAAACCAACTACGGCCGCTTCCGCAACACCATTAGTTTTGCCAATAGCACCCTCTACTTCTGCAGTCCCAATTCTATGACCTGAAACATTTAATACATCATCAACTCGACCAGTAATCCAGTAATATCCATCACTATCTCTTTTTGCTCCGTCTCCTGTGAAATAATATCCAGGAAACATTGTAAAATATGTTTCAACAAATCTTTTGTGATCACCATATACCGTTCTCATTTGACCTGGCCATGAAGATTTAATAGCTAACAAACCTGAAACATTATTTCCCTTAATTTCTTCACCTTCTTGAGTTAATAGAACTGGCTCAATACCAAAGAATGGCAATGTTGCTGAACCAGGTTTAGTAGGTATTGCACCTGGTAATGGAGAAATTAATATTCCTCCAGTTTCAGTTTGCCACCAGGTATCTACAATGGGACATTTACTATTTCCAACTATTTCATGATACCA
>Ga0310343_10001210_pt1 | contig 13059 bp, 11 predicted proteins | sample HC15DNA2025_MG_FD_203519 | JGI IMG/M metagenome (GOLD analysis project Ga0310343, IMG submission 203519) | Marine microbial communities from station ALOHA, North Pacific Subtropical Gyre - HC15-DNA-20-25_MG | ecosystem: Environmental > Aquatic > Marine > Oceanic | place: Pacific Ocean: North... | reverse complement strand
GTTCCATGGGCTAGAGCAATATTACAATTATCTATTTGCCTTTCTCCGGTTTCACCTCTTAGTTGCCTTACTGCTTCTAATACAGTAAATATTCCATACATACCAGGATGAGTATAAGAAAGGCCTCCACCTGATGTGTTAAGAGGAAATGTACCCCCTGGAGCAGTTACTTGATTTGCAACAAAATCAGGTCCTTCTCCAGGTCCACAAAAGCCTAAACTTTCTAATGTTGCTAAAACTGTGTAAGTAAATGAATCATATATCATTGCCAAATCAATATCTTTGTAATCCAAACCAGCCATTTCTAATGCCCTAGGGCCAGTGTTTCTTCCATATGTTCTGGTTAGATCAGGCATTTGAGATAATACGCTACCATGATCATGCCCTTCACCAACTCCTAAAATTTTTATTGGTCCTTTTTTTGTATCTTTTGCCTTTTCCATTGAAGTTACGACTATTGCTGCACCTGCATCTGTTACTAAACAACAATCTAAAAGATGAAATGGCCAAGAAACCCATCTAGAATCATGGTAATCATCAAAAGACATTGGTTTATCGTAAAAGTAGGCTTTTTCATTCATATTTGCCCATTTTCTTGTAGAAACAGCAATTTCTGCTAGAGCTTGACGTGTTCTATCTTCTCCATACATTTCCATATATTTTCTAGCAGCCATAGCATAGTTAATAGGTGGCCCCATTATTCCATATGGAGAAGTATATTGATCTGCAGGCATACCCCCTCCACTTCTATTTCTGGCTCTATCACTTCTTCCACTCTGACCATGCGTTATTAATGCAACCTCACAATATCCTGCATTTATAGCTGCCAAAGCATGAGCCAGATGAATAACAAATGATGAACCACCAACTATTGTAGAATCTGTAAAGTTTGGCTCAATACCTAGATATTCTCCTAAATCATATGTTGAATATCCAGCAGTAAATAAACCATCTACTTCAGATATGCTCAAACCCGCATCTTCTAACGCATTGTGTGCAGCTTGAGCATGGTGCCCTAGAGGGGAGATATCAGGAACCTTGCCAATTTTATCTGATTCTGCAACTCCTACAATTGCGGCTTTTCCTGATAAGGATTTTCTTAGTTCTTTCATTTTTTGCCCTTCTACTAAAAAATTATGTATCTTAATATTCTTGAGTAAATGATAGCAATTTAAATGAATTTTTCTACTTTAGAGGAGAGTAATCTGTTGGATTTAGTAATTGGTTCTCCACATTCTTAACAATAAGTCCATCTTTGTGAGACTCTTCAACTACTTTTGCCCACTCAGGATCATTTCTGAAATTATTCCATGATTCAATCCTTGATTCATGACTTTCATAAGCCAAAAGATAAGTCAAAGTGTTGTTACTTGGACCTACATCTGCAACCCAGTATCCTATATTTTTCATACCATGTTTTTCAAATAATTTGAGAGTATGGTTTCTAAATCTAGAATTTAAGTTCTCAAGCCTACCTGAAAAGCATTCGTATATTCTAAGTTCATAAATCATTCTGGTAATCCTTATTCTAAAGCAAATGCTTCGTTAGTTGTAATATTAAACACGTCATACTGTTCTTTATAACATTGGTCAGCTTCTGATATAAAACCAAGATATGTTCCCATCGGTAAAGAATAGCTTATTAAGTTAGGATGATCATTTTGATTTGGGACTGAAACTTCAGCTATTACGGGATGTTTTGCGTTTATCATTATCCATTCACTAGTAATAATTCCTCTTCTAAAGTTTTGAATATCATTACAGAAGTCATAATTTTGAGAATCATCAAATGATTTCTGGGTATAGGCTAACGTTATATACACAGTTTCATCTGTATTGTTTCTATAAATTGATACAAAGCTACCATCTTCTCTAGAGTCAAAAGGGAAATATATTGAACTTTTTGTAACCTCTGGTTCAATAATTAATGTTTCATCTTCACAAGAAACAAAAATTACCATAAAAATTGATAATAATAGTAATATTTTTTTCAATTTATCCTCCTTACATGGTCGGGGCAGCAGGATTTGAACCTACGACCTCCCGGCCCCCAGCCGGACGCGCTACCAAGCTACGCCATGCCCCGCAATTTTTTTTGCAATATAATATTAGATAGAATACATTATTATATAAATCCTTACCCACAAAAAAAATATGCAAATTAAAGAACTTAAAGAAGAGGCCTCAAGATTAAGAGATCAAATTATCCAAATTTTGAGGAATGTTTGACCTAGAAAAACTAAAATCTGAAGTAATAGAATTAGAAAAAAAATCTTCTGACCAAGATCTTTGGAAAGATAGTAATTTCGCCAAAAAATTTTTGCAAAATCTTAAACATAAGAAAGATTCTCTAAGCCAATTTATGAATTTAGAAAACTCTTCTTTGGAGATAATAGAATTATGTGATATTTCACTTGAACTTAATGATGAAAGTTCTGGAGAATCAATAATTGAATCAATAAATCAACTTAAAAATTTATATAACAAGATTTCTCTAAAACTAAAAATGAAAGGAGAATTTGATCAAAGAAATGCTATCTTGGGAATAAAGCAAGGTGCAGGAGGGGTAGATTCTCAAGATTGGGCAGAAATTTTATTAAGAATGTACAAAAGATGGTGCGAAATTAATGATTTTATTATGGAAATTATACATATCTCACCTGGAGAAGAAGCAGGAATAAAGTCTGTTGTAGTAAAAATTGAAGGAGATTATGCTTACGGCTTACTTTCAGCAGAAAAAGGTACCCATAGATTAGTTAGGATATCACCCTTTGATACAGGTAATAGAAGGCATACATCTTTCTCTTTAGTAGAAATAATGCCAGAATTAGAATCTGAAGAGGAAGTAAATATTGATTCTAAGGATATAAGAATAGATGTTTTCAAAGCAGGAGGAGCAGGAGGTCAGAGTGTTCAAAAAAATTCTACTGCGGTTAGAATTACTCATCTTTCTTCGGGAATTACAGTTTCAGTCCAAAATGAAAGGTCACAGTTACTAAATAAAGAACTAGCTATGAAAATATTGCAGTCTAGACTGAAAGAGCTTGAGCTAAAAAAACAAAGAGAAATAGAATCAAAAATTAAAGGAGAGCATATCTCTGCAGACTTTGGATCGCAAATAAGATCATATGTGATGCATCCCTATAAAATGGTAAAAGATCACAGGACTGATTTAGAAATAAGCGATATTGATGGGGTACTAGATGGTAATATTGATGAATTTATAGAAGCATTTTTGTTAAAAAATATAGATTAAAGTTAATTATCTTTTACAAAATTTTTTTTTCATATAATATTCATTTATTTCAGATAAAATTATAGTTATATAATAAACTAGGAAAAAAATAATATGATTTCAAAATTAAAGATTTTTTTATTCTCGGCAATTATCATAGCAGCACTTTCATGTGGCTCAGACGATACCTCTGAGGAGCCTGCATCAATAGGGAAAAATTCTAATGTTGCTCCAAGTTTAGAAGGTAATTCTACTGGAAGCTCATCGGGCTCCAAAGAAAATATTTTTAGGATTAATTTTTCTGATCCTCCTACATTTGATCCTCACTTGGTAACAGATACTACATCTGCTTCAATAATTGTTGAAATTTTTTCAGGATTAGTAACTTTAAATAAAAATCTAGATATAATTCCAGATTTAGCAGAATCATGGGAAATATCAGATGATGGAACTGTTTATACTTTTAAATTAAGAGAAAATATAAAGTTTTCTAATGGTGATAATGTAACAGCTGAAGATTTCAAATGGTCAATTGAACGAGCTGCCAATCCAGATACTGGGTCATATAATGCCGATGTTTATTTGGGAGATATAGTTGGAGTTAAGGAAGTTATAGAAAGTAATGGTTCCAAAACTTCAATTGATGGAGTAAAAGCTTTAGATGATAAAACTCTTGAAATAACCATAGATTCGCCTAAAACCTACTTTTTGGCTAAATTGACATATCCAACAGCTTTTGTCTTGAGCAAAAATTATATGGAATCTCAAGGAGATAATTGGATAGACAAACCCGTAGGAACTGGTCCATTTATTCTTCAGGAATATCAGATAGGGCAAATACTTAAACTCAAAAGAAATGATCTATATTGGGGTGAAAAATCTAAGGTAGATGGCGTAATAATGAACCTTGCAGGTGGTGTGTCTATGGCAATGTATGAAAATGATGAAATAGATATCACAGGAGTTGGTCTTGCTGACCTGGAAAGAGTAAAAGATCCCAATGATCCTTTGAGTAGGGATTTAGTTGATGTTCCCCCACAATTTACATTGTCTTATATTGGATTTAATGTAAATATGCCTCCTTTTGATGATGAAAATTTTAGAAAAGCACTTACGCATGCAGTTGATAAAGAGCTAATTGCAGACAAGATTTATTCTGGATTAACAAAGCCTGCATATGCTGTAATACCTCCTGGCTTTCCAGGTTTTAGTCCAACTATTAATGGCCTGGAATTCAATGCTGAATTAGCTAAAGATTATCTTGAAAAATCTAAGTATGCTGATCCTTCAAGTAGGCCTAGAATTATTGTAACTATTCCTGGTACTGGAGGTTCACCTGGCTTGGATACTGAAGTTATTTCAGATATGTGGAGAGAGACTCTTGGTGTAGAAGTAGAAATTCAACAGGTAGAATGGGCTACTTACTTACAAGATATGAACAGAAAAAGACTACAAGTATGGGCTGGATCTGGGTGGCAAGCTGACTACCCTGATCCTCAAGATTTTATTGATATTCTTTTTTATAGCGAATCTGATGTAAATCATGGAAATTATAAAAATTCTAGAGTAGACGATCTCATTATAGAAGCTCGTACAGAATTAGATCAAAATAGAAGATATCTTTTGTACAATCAAGCAGAGCAAATAGTTGTTGATGAGGCTCCAATACTTCCACTATGGTTTGATACAGATGGATACGCCTTGGTAAAACCATGGGTTAAAGGTTATTCATTTACACCAATAATTGTTCCAAAATACAAAGATTTATACATAGAGTAATAATTTGATATAGATTTGAGATTATAAATTGTTTATAAACAAATCATGTTGAAGTATATTTTCAAAAGAATAATTTGGATGCCTATCCTTTTACTTATGGTTTCATTAATTGTATTTTTCCTAGGAGTTTATGGGCCAGGTGATCCAATAGAAGTTCAATTAGGCAATAACTATGACGAAGAATCTGCCGATAGAATAAGAGAAAAAATGGGCTTAAATGACCCTGTATTTGTTCAATGGTTCAACTATGTAAGAAATGCAGCGGTTGGAGATTTTGGAGAGTCTTATGTATTCAAGAATAGAGAAGTTTCTGAATTATTAATTCCAAAATTAATAGTATCTGCGAAACTGAATATTATTTCTTTTTTTATAGCAATTATAATTGGAACACCACTAGGATTTTATGCTGCTGTTAATAATGGTAATTTTAAAGATCCTATCGTTGTAATTTTTTCATTAGTTTTTTATGCAATGCCTGTTTTTTTTACGGCGCCTTTTCTAATTCTTATATTTGCTTTGCAACTAGATTTAGTTCCTGCAGCAGGCTGGGGCGGTGTATTTGATAAAAGAATTATTTTACCTGCATTAACAATAGGTGTTCCTGGAGCAGCGGTATTTGTAAGACTAATACGCTCTTCAATGATTGAAGTTTTAGACACCGATTATGTAAAATTAGCAAGAGCAAAAGGTGTTAGTGAAAGTAAAGTTTTATGGAAGCATGCTTTTAGGAATGGAATGTTGCCTGTTGTTACCATAATGGGATTTTCTCTAGCTGGATTATTTGGAGGTTCATTGATAGTTGAAATTTTATATGGAATTCCTGGAGTTGGAAGAATTTCTTTAGACTCAGTTTATTCCAGAGATTATCCAGTAATAATGGCTATTGTATTATTAGGCTCTAGTGCTCTTGTTGTAGCAAACCTTATTATAGATTTTTTATATACACTAGTTGATCCGAGGATAGAATTACAGTGATGAACCTTAATCCTAAGAATTTATCATCTACAAAATTATTCATAATGAATTTTAGTAGAAAAAAACTAGGAGTTATATGTGTGGTTTTAGTTTCAATAATTTACTTAATTGGAATATTTGCACCTCTTCTTGCTCCTTATGATTATTCAGAAACTAATCTTTTGAAAACTCAATCTGCTCCTGATTTAGAAAATTTATTGGGTACAGATAGATTAGGTAGAGACATACTTTCAAGAGTAATTTGGGGAATTCAAACTACTGTTATAGTTACAATAACAGGTTTACTCACAGGCTCATTGATTTTGGGTTTGTTTTTGGGATTATTAGCTGGTTATTACAGAGGTATATTTGATTTTATAGTGATGAGAACCGGTGAATTAGTTTCATCATTTCCTGATATTCTATTGATAATATTATTGGCTGCAACTCTAAGGCCCAGAATCACAACCTTTTTCTATTCTATAGAGGATAACTTTAATATTTCTGGGTTAGTTAGTAGTGGAATTATAGACTATTTAGTTATAGGTATAGCTCTACTTCCATTGAGTTGGTTTGGAACAATGAGATTGATTCGGGCACAAGTATTTAGTATTAGGAATATTGAGTATGTTCAATCAGCTAGAACCTCTGGAGCAAGTACCCTAAGAATAGTTACAAGACATGTGTTACCAAATGTAGTAGCTCCATTAGTTGTAACTGCAACTTTTGGCTTGGGTGCTGTAGCCTTATCTGAGGTCATTCTTTCTTTTTTTGGTTTAGGCGTTCAACCTCCTAGACCAAGTTTAGGAGCTATGTTATCTGATGTTTCTGGAAGAGGCGGAGCAAGTGTTTCTGTTTTAACTAATCATCCGGAACAATTACTTTCTCCTATAATTGTTATTTGGATTATGATTTTTTGTTGGAATATAATAGGTGATGCATTGACTGATATATTAAATCCTAGAAAGAATTAAATCTAAACGGTTTAGGATATACTAGACCGTGTACACTAAAGCGTGTAAAGGAGAAAATAATGAGTTTTTTTTCATCAAGGCGTTCAACCGTTCATGGAATTAATGGAGGTGTAGCAACAAGCCAGCCTTTAGCATCTCAAGTAGGAATAGATGTCTTAAAAGCAGGTGGAAATGCTGTTGATGCAGCAATTACTATGGCGTCTACACTTGGAGTAGTTGAGCCTATGTCAACAGGTATTGGAGGAGATATTTTTGCTTTGATTTGGGATCCTAAATCAGAAGAAATTAGCTCATTTAATGGATCGGGAACATCTTCAAGAAATTCTAACCCAGAGGAATTAATATCTAAAGGATTTTCCTCTATCCCAACAGAGGGTGAGGGAGGAGCATATTCTGTATCAGTACCAGGATCTGTAGATGGATGGCAAAAAATATTAGATAAATTTGGTACGATATCTCTTTCTGAGTCCCTTCAGCCTGGTATTAAGTTAGCTGAAGAAGGATACCCTGTATCTGAATTGATATCCTGGGCATGGTCAGAAAATGAATCAAAACTCAAATTTAGAAAATCAGGATCAGAGTTATTAAATAAAAATAATAAAGCTCCAAAAGAAGGAGAGATTATTAGATTACCTGAACTTGCATCTTCAATGTATACTATTTCAAAAGAAGGTCCCAAGGCTATATATGATGGAAGTATATCTAAGAAAATCTCTGATTTTATTAGATCCGAAGGAGGCTGGTTAGATGAGGAGGATCTTAAGAATTATAAATCTTTTTGGACAGATCCCATAAAAACAAATTATAGAGGATATGAGGTTTACGAATGTCCTCCTAATGGTCAAGGTTTGGCAGCTCTAATCGCCCTAAATATAATAGAAAACTTAGATCTTAAGCAAATAGAACATGGAAGCAGTGATTTTTACCACTATCTAATTGAAGCAATTAGAATTGGTTTTGCAGATACTTTGTGGTATGTTACTGATCCATCCAAATCAGAAATTCCCATTAAAAATCTATTGTCCAAGGAATATGGAAAATATAGATTTAATGAAATTGACAAAGATTCAGTGATAAAAACAGTATCCCATAATACCTTTGAAACTAAAGGAGATACTGTTTATATAACTGCTATAGATAAAAATGGAATGGGTTGCTCCTTAATTAATTCAACTTTTCAAGGATTTGGTTCAGGTTTAGTTGTACCAGAAACAGGAATAGCTCTTCAAAATCGAGGAGCTTTGTTTAGTTTAGATAAAAAACACCCTAATTATTTAGAACCAAACATGAGACCTTTTCATACTATTATTCCTTGTATGGTGACAAAAGATTCTAAATTATTCTTATCTTTTGGGGTTATGGGAGGTTTTCAGCAACCGCAAGGTCATTTACAAGTAATATCTAATATTATTGATTATGGACTAGACCCTCAAAAAGCCTTAGATGCACTAAGATTTTCATTAGATGTAGATGATATGAAAACGATATCAGTTGAAGAGGATATTTCAGAATCAGTTATAAATAGACTGCAGGATAAAGGTCATAAAATAGATATAGTCAAAGGTAATGAAAGAATGAAATTTGGAGGAGCACAAGTTGCAAAATATGATCACCAAACTGGAGTTATATCTTTAGGTACTGAGCCTAGAAAAGATGGTTCTGCAATAGCATATTAAGTTATAATTTAGAATCATATTTAATTTTTGGAGTTTTTTTATGGGTCAAATCAATGTAGCAATAATAGGAGTTGGAAACTGTGCTTCATCTTTAGTTCAGGGTATTCAAAAATATTCTGAAATTGGAGAAAGTGATATAAAAGTTCCGGGTTTGATGCATAATACTCTTGGAGGATATTCAATAGGAGATGTTAATGTAGTTGCAGCATTTGATGTTGATAAAGACAAAGTAGGAAAAGATTTATCTGAAGCAATTTTTACAAATAATAATAATGCTCTTAGATTTCATGAAGTTCCTCATTCTGGGGTAAAAGTTGACAGAGGTATGACTCATGATGGTATAGGTGAATATCTTTCTGATGTGGTGGACATTGAGAGAGACAGAAATAAGTCAGAAGGTCAAACAGCAGATATAGTACAAATACTCAGAGATAGAAAAGTAGATGTTGTAATAAATTATTTACCAGTTGGTTCCGAGCAAGCCACAAAATGGTATGTAGAACAAGTTCTAGCAGCTGGTTGTGGATTTGTAAATTGTATTCCAGTTTTTATTGCTAAAGAAGATTACTGGCAAAAAAGATTCCAAGATAGAGGTTTACCTATAGTTGGAGATGATATCAAGAGTCAAGTGGGGGCAACAATAGTACATAGAGTTCTTGCCAGGCTTTTTGAAGATAGAGGAGTCAGACTAGACAGAACCTATCAACTTAATTTTGGAGGAAATACTGATTTTTTAAATATGCTTGAAAGATCAAGACTCAAGAGCAAAAAAATCTCTAAAACTAACGCGGTTCAGTCACAACTTGAAAAAGAATTGCCAACTGACGATGTTCATATAGGGCCATCTGATCATGTTCCATGGCTTGAAGATAGGAAATGGGCTTATATTAGATTAGAAGGAACATCATGGGGAGATGTTCCACTTAACGTGGAATTAAAATTAGAGGTTGAAGATAGTCCTAATTCTGCTGGAGTAGCTATTGATGCAATTAGATGTGCCAAAATAGCTCTTGATAAGGGTGTATCGGGTGCTATTGATGCTCCGAGTGCATATTTTATGAAATCTCCTCCCAATCAAATGAGAGACGATGATGCAAGAAAAGCTGTAGAGGATTTCTCAGGTTTAGAATAACTTGAAAATCGTAATTACTTCTCCATATGATTTTTCTTATCCTGGAGGTGTCCAATCTCATATTTTCGAACTTTCAAGAGAGCTTCTAAGACTTAATCATGATGTAACTATAGCAGCTCCATTATCAAATAAAAATATTCATAATTTGCCTAGCGTTAAATTTATAAGTTTAGGAAAACCTGTTTCATTTTCTTTTCTTGGATCTAAAAATAGAATATCGATTAATTTGTTGAAAATTATTAAGTGTATTTTTTACTTGAGAAAAAACAAATATGACGTAATTCATATTCATGAACCATTATTACCCTCTCAAATAATAATAAATATATTTACAAAGACTCTAAAAATTGCCTCATTTCATGCCTACAGCCATAAAAAAAATTATCTATATATAGTTTTTAATTTTTTACTAAAATTAGTACTCAGAAGAATATCTCAAAAAATATGTGTTTCTAAGTTTTCCAAGTTATACATCAATAAATATTTTTTATTTGAGTCTGTAATAATTCCTAATGGCATTAACCTTGAAAATTTTTCATATGTTTCAAAAAAGTCTAAAAAAAGTTACAAAGATATAAGCCTTTTATTTGTTGGTAGATTTGATGAAACTAGAAAAGGTTTCCCAATCTTACTCTCAAGTTTTATTGAACTTAAAAAAAAATATAATGACCTAAAATTAATTGTTATTGGGCCAGGTAATAAAAATATTTATAATAAAAAGTCAAATCACAAAGATATATTATTTTTAGGAACTATAGATCAAAAAAATCTTCCAAAATTTTATCAAAACTCAGATATAGTTTGCTTGCCTTCTACAGAAAATGAATCATTTGGAATCATAATTTTAGAAGCTATGGCAACTGGTTCTGTTTTAGTATCTTCTGATATTGATAGCTATAAAGATATTTTATATAAAAATCAATATGGATTTTTATTTGAATCGAAATCAGTAAAAAGCTTAACAAATACTCTCTCAAACATTATTTCAAAAAAAATTAATACCAAAGAAAATTTAGAAAATGGGTTAAATAATGTTAAAAAATACTCTTGGCCAAAGTTAGTTTCTGAAATAATAGGAGTATATACAAAAGAAAAAAATATAATAAATCTTGGAAAATTTTAGACAGTTATTAAGAAGTTATACTAGAGAAATATACGAAATTCCTATTTCTAAATTTCTGATCAAACTTGGTCTTACTCCAAATATGATCACTTTTATAGGACTAATAATTACGATATTTGGTTCATATTACATTTTTCAGGGCGATTTTCTCACAGGAGGAATAATTGTTGGCCTAGGTACTATTCTTGATTCTATAGATGGAGCTATGGCTAGATTATCAAATAAAGAATCTGTATTTGGAGATTTGCTGGATTCAGTTATAGATAGATATGGAGAAGCTGCGATTTTTCTTTCTTTAGCATGTTATTATTTATTTAATTCTTTAGATGAAATTGCAGTTTTATTATGCATAATTTCTATGTTGTGCTCTCAGCTAATTAGTTATGTAAGAGCTAAAAGTGAAAGCCTAGATATAGAGAATAAATCAGGTTTTTTGACAAGAGTAGAAAGATCATTAATAATTATATTTTTCCTATTAATTTCACAGCCCCTGTTTGCATTGTATATTTTGTCTGTTGGAACATTTTTTAGTTCAATTTGGAGATTAATTATAGGTTTGAAAAATGCTAAAAATTAGTTTTTTGTCGAGTTTATTTTTAGTTTTATTTATCTCTTCAGGAATTCAAATTATTGCTGAATCGAATGAAGATTTTATTGTAAATAAAATTGACCATAAAGTAGATTTCCCAAATAATATTTCTTTTATTTTTGAAGGTTTTAGTGAAAAGAAAATAAGTGACATTAAAGTCAATTTTAAAACTGGTGATAGAAAAGCATTACAGTATGGTTACATGGATTTTAATACTGACGAAGAAAATAATGTATCTGGAATAATGGATTTTAGAATCAGTACTCAAGGGGGTTATATACCACCTGGGTCAACTATAAATTGGCACCTTATTTTTTATTTTGATGATGGAACTCAATTTATATCCGAGGATTATGAATTCATAATGCTTGATACTAGATTTGATAATTGGGAATATTTAGACGGAGATAATATAAGAATATATTACCGTTACTCTAAAAGTAGAGCAGAAAAATTATTATTTGAGTGTGAACAATTATTGTTAACTATGTCTCCAATAATTGATATTTCAAGTAGTGAAAATTATAAGAAAATTCATTTGACTCTTTATAATAATTATTCAGAAATGCTAGGAGCAATACGTTCAAAATCAAAAACCTCAGATAGGCAATTGGTAACAGCAGGTCAGGCTTTTGATGAATCAAGTGTTGTTTTAGTTCTTGCGGGTAAAAATGATATAGGAACTTCTACACATGAGATAATGCACGTACTTGTTGGTAGAAAAACAGAAGGATCAATTAATCTTCCTTTATGGCTAAATGAAGGACTTGCTGAATATGCAAATAGAGATAAAACTATAAGTTATGACCTTTACCTGGATTGGGCGATTGGTACAAATCAATTAAAGCCCTTGAGCCAACTAAGAAGTTTTCCTGGAGATCCAAAGCTAACCTTAGTTGCTTATGGACAATCTAGAAGTGTAATTAATTATCTAATAGACAATTTTGGAGAAACAGGTATGAATGTTTTGTTAACTAATATCTCCAAAGGTCAAACTATAGATGAATCTTTAATTAATGCTTATGGATTTGATTTAGATACACTAGATAGTGATTGGAGAAAAAGTATAGGGGCTGGCCCTTATCAGTTAAGAGAAGAATCGGTAGTTCAAGAAATTTCTAATAATGAAGATTCTTGCAGATCCAACAATCTGATTTTTATATTGCCTTTTTTATTATATTTCTCACTAAAGAATGTTTATAGATATATTTAGAAATTTACATTTTATACACAAAGTTTAAACTTTAGAAACATTTAAGTAACAAAAATAAAACATTTTTATCCTATCCTCAAGAATAGTTAAATTTAAAAATGGTTTATAGGAGAATAAAATGGATTCAGGACATACCGCGTGGATGTTGACAGCATCTGCACTCGTTTTTTTTATGACACCTGGTTTAGCTTTCTTTTATGGTGGCTTAGTAAGAGCAAAAAGCTTAGTAAACACTATAATGTTAAGTTTTATTACTATAGGAGTAGTAACTATAGTTTGGACTTTATGGGGATATAGCTTAGCCTATGGTAATGGAGAATTAATCCCAGATTTTATAGGGGATTTTTCTCTTTTTGGATTAGAAGGAGTTAATACATTTGCTGG
>Ga0310343_10001209_pt1 | contig 13062 bp, 12 predicted proteins | sample HC15DNA2025_MG_FD_203519 | JGI IMG/M metagenome (GOLD analysis project Ga0310343, IMG submission 203519) | Marine microbial communities from station ALOHA, North Pacific Subtropical Gyre - HC15-DNA-20-25_MG | ecosystem: Environmental > Aquatic > Marine > Oceanic | place: Pacific Ocean: North... | reverse complement strand
TTTTGACGCCCAAACGTGGGCACACTCTTTGTGACGCATAACTCGTGCCAATTCAACTGGGTTACTCGATATTGCCATTTTTAGGACGGACATGTCCTCTATCATTGACTGATGGACTCCTGTGAAGGAACGAGTTAAATCCCATAAGGTTCTACCTTAGGCTAAAAAGACCCCTGTAGTAGTGGCATTCGATCGTTTACATATAGGAGACATTGCTTCATATTACACAGCGGATAACAAGAGGAAGGTGGTTTGATTAACATTAAGGCCATTTTTTGTTTATTTCTTAAGACTTTGTCACACTTGATGAATTCTGCTCTGCATCGAACTAAGTTTGTCTCCTTTCCTTATTACTGTGCAATATGATTATTCGCATCATCCTGTTTCTCATCCTCAATTTTGCCGCTCTTGGAGTCGGCGGGCTCTATTCGGGGGGAGGGGAGACTTCAGACTGGTACAATGAGCTGAATCGAGCTCCTTGGACGCCTCCTGGATGGGTTTTCGGAACAGCTTGGACTTTTATCATGCTTTGCTTCGCTTTCTACATGGCTTTCGCTTGGCAGAGTACTTCGAACCAGAAACGCCTCGCTATGCTGTACTCCACACAATGGATACTGAATTCCGCTTGGTCTCCCGTCTTCTTCCATTACCACATGGTAAATTGGGCCCTTTTTATCATATTGGCCCTTACAGCCCTGATCACCTATTTTCTTTTTGCGGAGCGCGACAGGCTAAAGGTAAAGACAGTCTTTGTACTGCCTTATTTCCTGTGGTTGCTTATCGCCGTCTCGCTCAATGCCTACATCTCGCTCGAGAACTAAGCTTTTTCTGCTATTGCAGGCATGGCCTTCGCCGCTATGAAAGCTAAGTCGGATCCTAATGAAGATCCGTACTATTTATTTGGTAAGGCAAAGCAGTAATAGCTATCACTCGATGGGGTCTGGTGTTTACTTCCACCCCCACCGCCTATCACAACGAATTGCTTTCCTTTATACATAAAGGTCGATGGAGTAGCATACCCCGAACCATCCATTTGATAATACCACAATTCTTTCCCAGTTTCTTTGTCAAAGGCTCGAAAGCGCTCATCCAATGTAGCCGCTATAAAGATCACGCCGCCGGCGGTAACCACAGGACCCCCAATGTTAAACGTTCCGGTTGGCTCATGCCCTTTGGCTTCAAGTTCTGGATACGTTCCCAAAGGCACTGACCATTTGAAATCACCCGTATTCATATCGATGGCGTGCAACTGGCCCCAAGGGCGCTTGTTTATAGGGTACCCATTTTGGTCATGAAAATCGTGATGCCCGGTTGAGAGGTAGGGAATGTTGCCCGTCCAAGTAAACTGCAGGTTCTCAGTTTCGATTACCTCGTCCTTGCGATCGTCAAACAGGAAAGCTAGAAGAGCTTCCCGCTCGACTTCCAAAAAAGAGGACCAGGAGGGCATTTGCCCTTTTCCCTCGGAAATAATCTTCATGACCTCTTCCTGACTCAATCGCTCTTTAACCGTGCCCAAAGCTGGCAACTCGATCCCATTGAGTTTGCCCCCATCATCTAAGCCATGGCAGTTGGAACAGGTGGCTCGGTAGATACGTTCCCCAAAATCTGGCAAAGCGATTTCCTTTTCCACTTCCGCCTTCTCCATGGAAATCCATTCCGCTTCATTACTAGAATTGATGTAGAGTGTATTGTCGGATGCATCAAAAGCGGCACCTGGCCATTCCGAACCTCCATTGAATTGGGGAAGCATCACGAGCTTCTCAAAACCGGGAGGTGTAAACATGGGTCCTAGCTTGAAATCCTTCAGCTGCTCGAGGACATAGGCTTTAGCTTCAGGATTAAGATCCGTCACATCATCCAAGGTAAAATCCTGATCCGTGTAGGCAGCGGGCTTAATCGGGAATGGCTGCGTGGGTGCCGTGTATTCGCCCGGAATTTCAGAAATTGGTACCGACCGTTCTTCGACACCCCAGATCGGCTCGCCCGTTTCCCGATCCAGCACGAAGAGATGTCCCATCTTGCTGGGCTGGGCGACGGCGTCTATTTCCTCTCCATCCTTAACTAACGTGACCAGCGTCGGAGGCGTTGGCAAATCGTAATCCCACAAATCGTGTCGCACGGTCTGGTAGTGCCACAAACGCTTCCCCGTTTCCGCATTGAGGGCCAGAACGCAGTTGGCGAACAAGTTGTAACCCACCCGATTGCCTCCCCAATGATCGTAGGTAGCAGAGCCTGTGCCCATGAAAACGATGCCGCGTTCCTCATCCAAAGTCAGCCCTCCCCAAGCATTAGCCCCTCCCACGTATTTGTAGGAATCGGGTGACCAGGTTTCGTAGCCAAATTCGCCGGGATGAGGTACAGTATGGAAAATCCATTTACGTTCTCCCGTACGAACATCGAAAGCTCGAATGTGGCCCGGATTGGCCTGACGGGGACCTTCTCCAACGCTTCCTCCAAGAATAAGTAAGTCCTTGTAGATGACCGCCGGCCCACGCGTATCGAAACGCCGAACAATCCCATCATGATCCAAATCCTGTGTCAGGTCGAGACGACCACCCTCACCGAAGCTTTCAACCAAATTTCCTGTCTTCGCATCCAAACAGATATACTTGTTGGAAACTCCATAAAACAGTCTCTGCTTATCCCCATCTTCCCAATACACGATTGCTCGCGTCTTACCCGTCGCTCCAGATCCACCATGCGGATCGAATCGCCATATCTCTATGCCTGTATCCGGCTTAACCGCTACCAGTTTTTGCCCGACTGTCACCAGGTAGAGAATACCATTAGCCATCAATGGATTGAATTGGAGCGTCGTGTTCTTGCCTTCCACGAAATCATCTACTCGGTATCGCCAAACCAGCGCTAAGTCGTTGACGTTGGATGAATTGATCTGCTCGAGAGGCGAAAATTTCGTTCCGCTAACGTCGCCATTGTAATAACGCCACTCTACATTGTCAGATTGATTCCCGGCTAACGGATTTGGGCAACCCACGAGAATCGCGAAGGTCACGAATCCTGTCAGGGCACGTTTCCAGGAGTAGGTTATAATTTCTAGGGTATATTTCAAACCGAAGTAAGAGTAGAATGTCCGATACCTTACCAGCCGACGTCAATGATTCAAGCCTCCATCCAAAACGAGCAGCAAGATAGCATTTCCTTGCCGTCCGCACCCACTTGGATTATTCTATTAATACTAACAAAATATAGCCAATTCACCGAGAGGGATCCCGGTCAAAATCAAAGTCTCAGATCGGAACGAATTTATCCCGTGATTTCAATCCAGGCACTTACTAATCCCTTTAGCATATATGAAAGAGTATCCTAAATTCCGATATGGTCTGACGGTCTTGGCGGCTATCTTCATCGCCTTATCGAGCCAAGCCCAGGACTCCGAATCGCCGGAACAAAGAGACTTCTACCTTTTCATGAGCGGCAAAGTTAGTGCCCAGACAAAGAAGCAGTTCTATCCCGTGGAGTCCTTCGATGGAAAGCGACTGATCCTGGACGGACACAAGCGAACCCTCAAGCCGACCAAGAATCTAAACTGCTCGCTGAGCCCGCTCATGGTGATCAGTCCCTACTACGGGGAAATCCGAGACTTGGAATACTCCTTCGACTCCAATGCCGAGAAATTTCGCACCATGATGGTCATTAATGAAATGAATGCCGAGCAGATGCGTTTTGAAGCTGGAAATGAGTTTGAAAAAGCTGTCGCCAACATGGATCGGCAAGGTGACATCGTTCCTTTTACCCAACAGGACATCGACAACATCGAGCTCGATGAACTGACCAAAGATCAAAAGGAAAACGAGCTCCTTAAGGCAGGTCTCAACAAGCTCATCGATAGTATCTACGTGCGTTGTACGCTCGTTCCCGAACGCTCGATCGAGAACGCATTCGCCACTGCCGTTATTCGTATCGCGGCGATGGGTAATTCTGGCGATCGCATTTCCTTTGTTCGCATCGCCCCCATCGGGGACTTACACGCAGGCATCGGCAAAACGATTAAATTCAAGAGCTCCTTCCCCGAACTTCGGGCGGGTAACGCCGACATCGAACTTTTCCTATTTGATGGTGACGGCAAGCACATCGCCACAAACCGCTCCCGCGGCCTGCAAAAGCTCACCCCAGAGGAGTTAGAGGAATTCCGAAATTTGGATAAGCGGGCGAAAGCAAAAAAAGCCGACTAACAAGCAAATAGCTGAGGACGAAGGCCATCGAACCGGTAAAAAACCAATTCGCGAAGAATGGATAACCCCTATTTGCGAAGTTTACTACAAAAACCAATCCAAATAGTCGAGGTTACGAGAACTGAGCCGCTTACTTAAATGGCCAATTTCTTAGTGGTGGAGCCGATCGGGATCGAACCGACGACCTCCTGCATGCCATGCAGGCGCTCTTCCAACTGAGCTACGGCCCCTCAGACAATTGGCGATCAAGACGCCACCATTCCGCTAGCTTGGCAAGCGAAAATCTTCGGCAAGTTGGTATCGTGGGATTTAAAGATCAAACCTGCTCGTACAGCGATCCTCGTGCCGCTCTAGTGGCATTTCGTGAAGCGACTGTTGGATCAATTTCTGTTAACAGCGGCCTGCGGCCAAATTCGCTATGCCGAACGAAGATCCCGCTCACGGGACGACGAGAACTAATCCCCAAGCAGCCGCAAAGAATTACTTCCAGAACTTCGGTTGCCTAGCGATAGGCAACCCTACCCTGAACAGAAATTTTCATAGAACCCGATCAGCTCTCCGACGGCTTGACGATGCCCAGATTGACCAGCTTGCGATTGAGGGTTACCGACCCGTAGACTGGCCCGAGCTTCTGCAACAAGGACTCGATGAGTCGCTTCGTCTCTTGAGATGAGCCACGAGAAATCTCGAAAAGCTGGTCTAAATCCTCGGTATCCGCGATGACAGAGAAGGTTTTCAACGCGCCACGTATCTGATCCGCGTTACCGGATTCAACGAATTGCACAAGAAGCTCTTTGCCGCCTGGCACATTGCGATGAGTCAGCAATTCTTGGCCTCGCAGAGCATCCTTTTCCACGGCCGAGTTCAACATAGCCTGAATCCACGTATCCATGGCCGGCGTATCGATGCGAGCAATGGCCAACGAAGCCTTGATCTTAACCGCTCGGCTTCCCTCATCGTAGGCTCGAAGCAAGGTTCCGACGGAATCGGCGGATCCAACTCGGCCTAATACGTCTATTGCCAGCAACTGATGAGGCTCTTCGCTATTGTCGAATATCTCACTAGCGATGTCTTCTGCCCTTTTCGCGTCGACATGAACTAGACCCGCAAGAACAGCCAGCAGATCTTCCGAATCCATTTCTGAAACTTTATCGAGAACGATGCCTTGATAGTCTCTTATTCCGCTGGATAGAGCCGATTCGATTGCGATTAGCCGCAAATCCGAATCATCGCTCGATAGAACATCCACAATCGCCTCCCTTACTCCTCTGTCTTGTCGATCGATCAAGAGGCGCAAGGCCGCTCGACGCTGAGCTACACTACTGCCATCCTGAAAAATGGAGTATAGTAAATCGCTGCTGACACTATCATTGGTCATGAGGGCCTGTTCGATAGCTGCGGCGACTTTCAATGAAGGGTCTTTCGAATACGCGGAGCTCAAAGCTATCAGAGATCCAGAACCGCCGATGCGTCCCAAACTCCAAGCTGCAGTGGCCGCCAAGTCATCGGATCCATTCTCCAGTTGCTTGGCAATGAATCCAACCGATTCCGATTCGCCCCGATGAGCCAGCGACTTTAGGAGATCCATTTTTACTTTGGCCCCTGGATTTGGAAACGCCTTAATAAGGGCATTCCGAGCTTTGCTCCCTTCAATAACTTCTAGAGCCTTGCGGGCGTTTTCTGCTAGCAGGTAATCGCTACCCGACATCAGGTCAACCAAAGGATTTACTGCCTTCGAAGTCCCTACGCGAGCTAGTTGGCGCAATATGTATTTCTTCGCCTCGCGAGGTGTTTCATCGTTAGCTAAAGCATGGAGCAAATCTTCCGTGATCTTCGCTGCCCCTCGCAATTGACTCGGAGCAGTTGCTTGGGAAACCAATATCTCCAGATTTCGGCGGGCCGTGTATTGAGCTTCTGGATCGCTATTGGAAAAAGCCTCGGCGATCTCGAATACCTGATCTTGGTATTCAGCGGCGTTCAAAGCGACTGCTGAAACGATCAGAGAAGTAACTAGATAGGGATATCTTAACAGGGATTTCATGAAAATGTTATTGGAATGCGTTTAGTAATTCTGATTTGCAGGGTTGGCGTAAGAGTCACGCCGTATTAATACCTCGGTGCTCAACCTACGCGGCACTTCACGAGCGAAGGCCCTACACGAAATTCAATTGGTCAGCCCAATAATCCGTAAGGCGCTCTGCGAGGACGGCTCATCCATTTGGCCGCTTCCTTATCTCCCACGATTGTTTCTCTATCCGGATCCCAGCGAACCGGGCGTTTCAGGCGTTCAGAGATTCCGGCGAGGTGGCAGATAGTCGAAGTCCGATGGCCGATCTCCAAATGGCAGATCGGCTGTTTACGGGCTCGAATACCATTAAGCCAATCAGCCCGATGGTCAGATGATTCGTAAAGCCGCGTATCATTCGATTTAAATATAACGTTCTTCAGTGAAACAGGCTTGGTCTCCAACTTATCTCCACGGCTCACCATAACTTCGCCCTCGCTTCCATAGAAATGGATCATGTGTCCGTCTCTTGAACTCTTGCGAATGACTTTCGTTCCGTCCCCATAAAAATAATACTGCTCCTTCTCCCCTTCAAATGCGGGCGGAAAAAACTGGACTGGACCGGTATGATCGCGTCCCAGAGCCCATTGAATGATATCGTAATGGTGAGCGCCCCAATCGCCGTTCTTACGTGAGCCGTAATCCCAGAAGCGGCGCCACCCTCCCCCGTAATCGCCCTTGATTCGCTCGAAATTGTAGGGCTCCCATGGAGCGGGACCCAACCAACGATCGTAGTTAAAACCTTCCGGGATGGGCTCCTCAGCATACTGCGTAGGATCCGGAAACCGTCCGAGACGAGCATAAATTGTATTCACTTTTCCGATATATCCATTTCGAACTAGTTCCGCAGCCTTGCGAAACGCTCGCTCCGACCGCTGCTGAGAACCAACCTGCAAGATGCTTCCATAGCGGCGACCGACTTCGCGCATGACTTTGCCTTCCTCAATGGTCAGCGTCATAGGCTTCTCTACATAAACGTCTTTTCCATTCTTCATGGCTTCAATAGAAGTCTGAGCATGCCAATGGTCTGGCGTTCCCACGACCACCGCATCCACATCCGAACGGTCCATCACATCCTCGTAATACTCGTATTTAGCGCAATCCCGGCCTTGCAGCTCCTTGATCTCCGCCATGGCGGGATCGAGCTTGCGCGAATCTACATCACAAATGGCCACCACTTCGACTTCTTCAATGCCAGCATGGTACTTTCGATGGCCATTCATGATCTTACCATGGCCAATCAGACCGATGTTTATGCGGCTATTGGGAGCAGTGTATTTTGGGCTAATTCCAAGCACGCTAGCCGGCAAAACCATGGGGGCGGAAATGGCGGCGGCCGACTTCAGGGATTTCTTTAGGGCTTCGCGACGAGATATTTTGTTCATCTTTTCAAACGGGTTTTCGAATTCCAGTTGTACGATCATCAAAAAAGGGGCAAAGCCAATTCGCCAGAAAATTTTTTGAGTGTAGGCATATTTCCGCAGCGATAAGTGACTTGAAGAAAAACTAGAAATTCGGTTCTCATCAGTGCCCTTCGGGCAAATCCTCAACCGATCAGCAGGACCAGACAAGAGTCCCGTAAACGGGCGTAAAGGACTAATTCTTGATTAACCCTCGTCCCGAGAACGAACATCTGCGTCAACTTATCCCCACTAACGAAGAATTCAAGTTTCCAAAAGAACTGTAGGAACGGCTTTACGCCGCGATTTTACTTACTCTATTGTATAATCATCGCGGGATAAACCCGCTCCTAAGCTGGACTGCAACTTCAGTTGACGCAAATGCGGCTTCGAGGGATCTTCGTCCCGCTAGCGGGATCCACCGAAAGTTCGCTTTCCATATTTAGTGCAGCAACACGCAAACGCGAGCACCACCTTAAAACGCCGGGTGTCGACTGAAAAACCAATTTCAATTACTCAGGCAAGATGCCCACACTAATCCTCTATCGATCCCGTTGCTTGATGGTGAGGATGAGCGACTCAGTCTTGTTGAAACCAGGGGGAGGCTTGAATCGGGCTAGGCGATTAAAACCTTCGACCACTTTTTGATCGTAGATGCTATCGCCGCTGGATGCCAAAACGTGGACACCGGAAATAATACCGGTCGGGCCTAAACTGAATTGGACCTTGGTCTGCAAGGGATTAGCCTCCAACGGATGAATTTCGATGGAATTGAGAACGGCTTGCACGAGCTGGCTAAAGTAGGAGTTGAGCCGATTCTGATCGGTGGCGCTAAACGAATCTATCGCGGTTTGCGGCAAGGTGATCTGATTCGGTAACTGATTAAGATTTTCCTTCAGGCGATCCACTTCTCGCGATAGATCGTTGTTGCGTCTAGTTTGAGGCTTTCGCTCAGGCACGCGTTGACGGGCAATGGGGTTCGTCTTCTGGAATTCCTCGAAATTAACGACTTCGCGAACAGGTTCGGGATCGCTTTCAACCGGGATCGTTTCTTCTGGCCTAGGCTTAGGCTCGGGAGGCAACTCCGGAATTTCCGGGTCTGGAATTTCGTCTAGACTCGGCAGGTTCATTTCTGGAGGTGTATATTCTATTTGAGGCCTCACCTCTGCAGGAGCAGCCACCATGGGCGAGTATAACTCAAAGATGAGTTCCTCCGGCTCCTTTTCCGGCTTGAGCATCGATAGGATAATGAAAAAGACGATCAGTGCGAAGTGAAGACTTGCCGAAAAAATCAAAGGGCCTTTGAGATCGAAATACACCGCTTTGGATATGGGATCTTGCTGAAACGCCCTACTCCTCAGGCCGCGTAATCAAATTGATCCGCTTCAACTGGTTTTGTTTTAACAAATCCAGCAAGGTCACTACGTTTTGGTACGGCGTATCCGCATTGGCACGAATAGCCAGCACCGGCGGATCCGCCATCACCCCGAAACGGTTTAGTTCGTTTTCCAGCTCCAGTCTGCCTACGGGATTTCCATCCATCTGGTAGCCTGCATCCGTGACTAGAATATCTACGGTACTGGAAATCGCGGTGGCTGGAGCCTTCGAGGCTACCGGTAAATCGATTTCCATCAATTGCTCCTTCTCGATCAGAGGCGTGCTGATCATGAAGATGATAAGCAGGGCAAAACCCAAGTCGATCAGAGCGGTGACATTGAGCTCGGAATTTGCCTCCAGGGAACGCTTTCTGTGAAAGGAATGCGGCATGGCGAATCGCTAGCGGCTCTCCAACTCGATCATATCCGCCAGAGCGCTAGCGAAATTCTCTAGCTCTGTAACCAAAACCTTGGTACGCGTTAGCAGATAATTATATCCAAAAACCGAAGGAATGGCCACGCACAAGCCAGCCACCGTCGTCAACAAGGCTCCAGAAACACCAGGAGCCAAATTCTGCAAGGTAGCGGTCGCTTGCAAACCCACTCCTCCGAAAGCGTCCATAACGCCCCATACCGTTCCTAGAAGGCCAAAGAATGGGGCCCCAGATACAATCGTAGCCAAGAAAACCATACTGGATTCGTAGGCCAGCGTCTTGTTAGCCAAGGCTCTTTGCAGTGCGTTCTCCAAATGCTCTACCCGAGCCGCCCGGAGCTGCTCGATGCTCTCGCCCGCTTTCGGCTCTATTCGATGATAGGCCTCGACGGCGGCCAAATACAAAGCGGCATAGGGCACGCGCTTGGGGGCTTTAAATGTCGCTGGAGCGTGCAGTATTGAGTTTAAGCGATGAAGCGATTGTTCGAAACCCAAATTGAAAAGCCGCAAACGCTTCAATTCCCAATATTTCCCGAGCATTACCGCCCACGCGCAAACACTGAAAAAAGCCAACGCAAAGATGATGGCCTTTCCGGCAGGGTTACTTTGACTGAAGTAGGTGAAAACGTTCGGGCCGCCCGCGGCAACGATAACTGAGTGTGCGTCCATCTAAATTGGCGTTGTGTCTATCATGGACCGGCTATTTCGCCAGAACCAATTCTTTGAAACCTGGCCGACCCCAGGGTTCAATAAATTTCAGTCAAAGGAGAGCAAAATTAACACTTGTTTCGCTTCTGGTAGAATTACGATTGCTCTGCTATCAAACCTTCCTCTAATTCCCTCCCCTATCCCTAATACACGACTGATTCATGGAATACGTACAACGCGCTTTAAAAGAACTGCAGGAAAAACGAGGCAACCAATCCGGCAAGCAAGCAATGGTCGGCTTGGATGGCTTCGTGGATACTATTATCCACCTGGTCGCCAAACGGCATGGTCTGGGCGATGACTTTTCCCGCATTCAAACGATCGAGGACTTCGGCAACCGGATCCTCGCCGCGGCTGGCAAGAGCGCGAATATCGAGATGTATCCTAAGATGGAAAAGCTCGGCGGCAATGGCCCAATCATGGCCAACGCCCTCTACGCAACTGGATTGCCTGTGACTTACGTCGGCGCCCTCGGGAAACCAGCGGTGCACCCGGTTTTCGAGGATTTCGCCCGAAAAACCAATGCCGTCTGCGTTTCTGATCCCGGGTTTACCAACGCGTTGGAATTCAACGACGGGAAGATCATGATGGGGATCACCAACACGCTGGAGAATGTGACCTATAAGTCCATTCTCGAAAATATGGGAGAAGGCGCCTTCATGGACCTGTTAGCTAAGTCCAGCCTGATTTCTCTAGTAAATTGGACCATGATCCCTCGAATGAACGCCATCTACCAGGCCATGACGGATCGTATGCTTCCCAGTCTACCTCCAATGGAAGGGGGGCGCATTTTCTTCTTCGACTTGGCCGATCCGGAAAAGCGGGCCCAAAGCGAGCTAGTCGAAGCCTTACACGCCATCGCCAAGTTCCAGAATTTCGGCAACGTTACGCTCGGTCTAAACTTGAAGGAGGGGCAGCAAGTGAGCGACGCATTTAACCTAGGTGAAAATGGTGAAGGCAACGAATCGCTGAGGCGCTTGGCAAAAAAAATCAGGTCCGAGCTCAATATTAGCACCGTGGTTGTTCATCCGACCCGCTGCGCGGCTTGTGCCACCAAGACCGGCGAATGGTGTATCGACGGACCTTATGTTGAGAGCCCGAAGATCACTACTGGAGCCGGGGACCACTTTAATGCCGGGTTCACTACTGGCCAGCTCCTGGGACTCTCACCAGAAGCCTGTCTGACGGTCGGCGTTTCGGTTTCCGGCTACTACGTACGCACGGCAATAAGCCCCTCACTAAATGATATCGATAGTTTCTTAAGAAACTGGTAAGGATTCAGAAATGACACAATCAGACGCCATAACCGGTAAATTATTCACTTTCGAAGGCTCTGAAGGCAGCGGCAAATCGACCCAAATTGAATTACTGGCCGACGAGTTGGAGGGTATGGGGCACGAGGTCATGGTTACTCGCGAACCGGGCGGAACGGAAATCGGCGAGGAAATTCGGCATTTGCTCATCCACAATTCGGCGGGCAACGCCATGGCACCCGAAACCGAACTGCTCTTGTTCGCTGCAGCTCGAGCCCAACTCGTGCGGGAACTGATGGTTCCCGGTCTGGAGAAAGGCAAAATAATCCTCTGCGACCGTTTCCTCGATTCCACAACAGTGTACCAAGGGGCGGCACGCAGCATATCGTCAGATCCCGTTAGCTACATCAACCAATTTGCGATCGCCGGCATCACACCCGACCTGACCTTCATTCTGGATGTTCCCGCAGAGGAATCCATCGCCAGAGTTAAACGCCGCGTTTCCGATCTCCCCGATCGCATGGAGCAAGAGAACGTCGATTTCTACAAAAAGGTAAGGGAAGGCTACTTGCTACTAGCCCGCTCCCTCCCGGAACGCTTTCATGTCGTAGATGGCACGCGAGCCCTGAAGGATAACCAAGAAGATATTCTTAAAACAGCTCTGGAGCACCTCTAGGTAATTCTTCGAAGCGCCTCTTCAAAAGTGACCACAAGCATAGGCCAGGAATCGCCCTCCGCTCTTATTGACCGAGCGATTCAGGAGAACCGGCTCGCCCATGCACTACTTATCTATGGTCAAAACTTAAAGAGGATCGAAGCCTTCGCCAACGACTTGGCCAGCAAACTCGTCGATAGCCAATTGAGCGAAGGAGGACTCGACTGGCATCCCGATGTCTTCGCCCTTCGTCCATCAAAGAAATCTCGGATCATTTCTGTAGATGATACGAGGGAGCTCATTCGGAATATCCAGCATTCACCTCATAAGGCGGAACGGAAAGTGGCCTTCATTCACGAAGCCGATCGCTTTAATCCGAGCGCAGCCAACGCCTTCCTGAAGACTTTGGAAGAGCCTCCGCTGAATACGAATATTCTGCTGCTAACGACACGACCGCACTCGCTGATGGCCACCATACGCAGCCGATGCCAGCTGTTTCGATTGCCGACAGACGCTCACGCAATCGAGGATGCCCGGACCCTCGAGTGGCTCGATGATTATCGTCTTTTGCTATCGAATATGCTTTCCAAGCAACCTTCTGGCAAATCCACGATCCCACACTATATCATAGGAATTTACGGTCTTATCGAAAGATTCCGCTACATCATCGAAGCCATTACCAAAGAGACGTGGAAAGCCCAATCCAAGCAACTGCCAGAAGATCTGGATGATGATGAACGAATCGCCATGGAGTCGCGTATCAGCATTTCGCTACGTCATGAGTTTCTATCAGCGATTGAACAAGCCACGGAGCGCTTCACGCGAGATGCGCTCGCCAATCGACCTGAGGCTGCAAGCAAGCTCGTTAAATCCATAAAGGAACTCGAAAGAGCCAGCGGGCTTCTTCGCTTAAATTTGCGGCCCGAAACCGCTTTGGAAGCCTTTCTGCTGAAGGCCCTGCGGATTTGGTCTGCCTGAT
>Ga0310343_10001208_pt1 | contig 13073 bp, 11 predicted proteins | sample HC15DNA2025_MG_FD_203519 | JGI IMG/M metagenome (GOLD analysis project Ga0310343, IMG submission 203519) | Marine microbial communities from station ALOHA, North Pacific Subtropical Gyre - HC15-DNA-20-25_MG | ecosystem: Environmental > Aquatic > Marine > Oceanic | place: Pacific Ocean: North... | reverse complement strand
ATGGGATACTTTTCCTGGTGCGTGGTATACAATAGCAATTGATGTTATTATGCCAAATGGGAGAACTTTACAAGTTGCTAGTGTCCACCATTACAGAGATCAATGGGCTAAGGCCTTTGACATCAAGTATGAAAATATAAATGGCACACAGTCTTACGTACATCAAACAACATATGGGATGTCTGAAAGACTACTCGGAGCGATAGTAGGGATGCACGGCGATGATTCCGGATTAATTTTACCTCCATCCGTAAGCCCGTACCAAGTTGTATTGATTCCAATAATTTCAAAAAATAATTCTGAAATAATAGAGAGAAAAGTAACTGAAATTGCTCAAAGATTGAAAGATTGTGGATATAGAACACACATTGACAATAGAGATATTAGAGCAGGTCAGAAATATTTTGATTGGGAAATTAAAGGTGTACCCATTAGATTAGATTTTGGTCAAAGAGATCTAGATTCTAATAAGATCATGTGTACCTCAAGAATTGGTGAAAAAGAATCACTTAGCCTCGAAGACCTAGAAGAAGAAATTAATAAAAAAATGGACGAAATTCATGAATCTATGATAGAAATGTCAAATCTAAAATTAAAAACATCCATAAAAGAATTGCCAGAATTGATTAATGAAAATGGGACATGGAAACTTTCTGAAAATCTGGAAAATGATAAAGTTTACTGGACTGCATTTGGAGGCACAGATTCAGATGCCGAAATTATAGAACGCCTGACTGGGCTTACATTTTTAGGGGAAAGTTTAGATGAACTTGATACTGAGGTTCAATGCTGTATATCGGAGAATAATACAAAATGTAAAGTTTATCTTGCAAAAACATATTAATTTTTACTAAACATTCTCAATTGAATTCCAATAAACATTACAATTACGCCAAATAAAATCAGTGCTATAGTTGGAACCCCAAAACTACCTGAATATATCCAACCTTCTGTATGATTTAATCGACCAATGGCTAAAAGACTAATCCTATCGGCTCCTTCAATACAAACACCACCATTGGAAGTTATTACTTCGCAAGATTTTAAGAATCCAAAAACTCCAAAAATATTTAATAATGCAAAAACACTAATTATTGGACCAATAATTGTCATCAAAAGACTACTTATTTTCACAGTTTTTGGTGCATCAATAGTCTCTTCAATCTTCTCGGGAACTCCAATTGGGGGTAATTCAGGTAATTTTAATTCCAATGCATCAGGACTACTACTATCATGTAACTCAAATGTTAAACTAGATTTTTCAGCATCGCTTGAATCATTTAACTCTGAAGACGGTTTTACTTCATCCATATCTACATTATATATTCTAGAAGCTAAACTTGAAAGAATAGGATCATTAGCAGCCTCGGATAAATCTAATTCGCCATCCAGTAATTTCCTTAATTTATCACTAGACATGTTATCCCCCAACATACATAGCCAGTAAATCATTACTGAATAACTTATCACATCTATTTTTACGCATTTCCAGCATTTTCAACATCTGCCCAATCAGAAAGAAATCGTTCTATTCCACTATCTGTTAATGGATGTTTCATTAATTGTCTAAATATTTTAGTTGGCATTGTAGCCGTATGTGCCCCTAATTGCAAACATTCCAATATATGTGTTGGGTGCCTTATGGATGCTGCTAAAACTTTTGTCTCTATCTCTGGATATTGTTCCCAAATCCTCATTATTTGAGCTATTAAATCCATTCCTTCGTGACCGATGTCATCTATTCTTCCAACAAATGGAGAAACATACATCGCACCTGCTTTTGCAGCCATCAGTGCTTGAGAAGCACTAAAAATAAGAGTCACATTTACTCCAATACCTTTTGAAGATAATTCCTTAGTTGCAATTAGTCCCTCTGGAGTGCAAGGAACTTTAATTATGACATTTTCTGGTAACTCGGATTTTAATGCGAGTCCTTCTTCAATCATGCCCTCAGAATCCATAGAAGTTACTTCAGCTGAAATTGGACCACCACAAATTTCGGCTATTTCTTTAATAACCTTCTTAAAATCTCTTCCTGATTTTTTTATCAAAGAAGGATTTGTAGTAACTCCGTCCAAAATCCCCCATGACGCTATTTCTTTCACTTCATCTACTTCTGCCGTATCCAAAAACAATTCCATTTTTACACCATTCCTTTTATTTCCAAAACAGAATTAATGATATCATTAGTTGAAATGTTCAACAATTCTAGCATTTCCTCTGCTTGACCTGATTCTCCAAATCTATCTCTAACACCAACCCTTCTGAGCCTTGTTGGTATATTTTCTGATAAATATTCAGCAACTGCGCCTCCTAAACCCCCTATCACGCTATGATCTTCTACTGTAACTATTAACTTACATTCTGCAGCTAAGCGTTTTACCAATTCTTCATCAAGTGGCTTTATGGTATGCATATCAACAACTGCTGCCTCAATACCTTTTTGTGAAAGTAATTCTGCCGCTTCAAGTGATTTTGAAACCATAACACCGCAAGCGATGATAGCGACATCGGAACCATCCCTCAGTTGTACCCCTTTTCCTATTTCAATTCTAGAATCGCCTTTAGTGTAAATTCTAGGTGTTTTATTCCTTGCTGTTCTTGTGTAAGAGGGAGATTTTAAATCTAATAATTTTGAGGTTAATATCTCTGTACTAATATCATCAGAAGGATGCATTACCACCATGTTTGGCAATGATCTATAAATTGCTAAATCCTCTATAGACTGAGCACTAGATCCATCTGTACCTGTATGAGTACCTCCATGACTACCGCAAATATGAACAGGTAAATTGGGCCTACATATTCCATTTCTTACTTGTTCGAATGCTCTTTCGGTAAATATCGCAAATGTACTCGCAAATGGCTTAAAACCACTAGATGCTAATCCTGCTGCAACCAACATCATATTTTGTTCACCAATACCACAAGAAATTGTCCTTTCGGGAAATTTTTCTCTGAACCAGCAGGATTTAGTAGATTTACCCAAATCAGCTTCAAGTACAACTAATTTGGAGTCATCAGACATTGAAAGTAGAGCAGTACCATAACCATCTCTTGAAGCCGCCAATTCAGTCATATTATTCACCCAACTCCTTCAACGCTATTTCATATTGCTCTTCATTAGGTGCGGCACCGTGGAACTTTGGATTATTTTCCATATAAGATACTCCTTTTCCTTTAATTGTGTTTGCAATTAATACCGAAGGTGCATCTTTGTTACTCTTTAACCACCTCATCCCTTCAATTATTTCATACATATTATGACCATCTATTTCCTTTACATTCCATCCGAAACTTAACCATTTATCCGCTATGTTAAACATCCTCATTTGTGATTCGACAAAATCATCATTTTGTATTCGATTACAATCAAGTATAACATTTAAATTATCTAATTCATGGTGTTTTGCAGCCATCATAGCCTCCCATACAGCACCTTCTTGAATTTCTCCGTCACCTAACATAACATAACATTCTCTATCCGATTTATCAAATTTAGAAGCAATAGCACACCCAATTCCAAATGATAGTCCCATCCCGAGAGAACCAGCACTAAAATCAACCCCTGGTGTGAATTTCATATCTACATGCCCCTGGCAAATTCCTCCCAAGACTCTGTAAGACTCTAAATCTGAATGTTGAATAAATCCCATTTCTGCTAAAATTGCATACATTCCAGGACTCGCATGTCCTTTTGATAAAATAAATCGATCTCTGTCAATCCAATTAGGTTCATCAGGCTTGGCTCTTAACTGTGTTGAGTATAATGCTGTGAGCAAATCAATTTCAGAAAGTGAACCTCCTGGATGCCCTGCTTGTGCACGATATACCATTTTTATTATTTCAACCCTACATTTTCTAGCAATCTCATTTAATTCAATCACTAAATCATCATCATCAAGACCATTTAAGCGGCTAAGAACCATTAGAAACACTTCCCCCTTAACAGTAAAGCCTTTGATTCTTTCTTGTAAAAATTTTACAAATATTTTCATTTTTTGACCAATAAATTATCATATAATCTTAGAATTGATGTTTTAAAAATTAATATAATTTCTTCACCAATTGAAATTATTTTCTTCGGCAGAGACAATGCAGTTAAGAATACAAATACCCCTACAAACCACATAAAGAACATTAAAGTCGGAAACTGTCCTAATTGAGGTATTCCAAACCAAAGAGAAGGATCCCCTATTTTCGGAGTTACAATGAGTAATGCAATAAACACCCCTACTAATGATTCGCCAGCAATAAATCCGGCTCCAATAAGTACACCCCTTGAAGTTACATCATCTGCAGCCTTCAAAGCTGACTTTGAAGGTTTTTCTTTGATACTTCCATCTGTACGTAAAATTGCTAAATTGGTTATGTAATAATGAATTAAACCTCCTGTAAATATTGGTGCAGATAATTCAATTGGAAGGTATATTCCTATTGCAACTGACATCACTGGTAATTTACGCCATACCAATAGAGCTGCAATTAATCCGCCTAAAATTAACATTTCAACGTTAGCACTGCCACCAAAAATACTCTCAATTATTGTTCCAATCAAATCTGCTTGTGGTGCCAACAATGCGTTACTACAATCATATAGTTCAGATGAAGGTGTTCCGGCCTGCTCTAATTTTAAATTTGCATCTTCACAATGTGTGATGGTAATCTTAAATGCGCGATTAAGTAAAAGTAATACCGGCCCAATTACTGATGCACCAACAATAACCCCAATTGTTTCAGCAATTTGTTGACGCCAAGGAGTAGCACCAACCATGTTTCCTGTTTTCAAATCCTGCATTACATCTCCTGCAATAGCTGCGTTAACAGCAACTACGGAAGCGATCATTAAAGTTGCAAACATCATTGTTTCATTATTTGCCCCCACTAAACTCCCAACAACGAATACTAATGCTGCGGTAAACATTAGAGTCGCAATAGTCATACCAGAAACTGGTGAATTACTAGAACCTACAACACCAGCAATATATCCTGCAACAGCTGAAAAGAAAAATGCTACGGCTGCAATAAATAATGTTCCAGCAATTGCTAGAGCAAAGCCTAAATTAAAGATAAAAAATAGTAATGATAAAATTAAAATCATTCCACAAACAGACAATACTAACCTCATATCTGTATCTTTATCGGTCCTCAAAACATCATTTTCGCCTGATGAGTTATTGAAGTTTAATGCTTTTGAAAAACCTGTAAAAATTGTACTTCTCATCGACCATAGAGTCCAAACTCCACCGACAACCATTGCTCCAGCGCCAATATAACGAACTTGCCCGCTCCAAACTGCATAATATGAAGGACCAGCATGCCAGTCTCCCATTGTAGCTGTATCCCACCCTAATGGTTCAGATGGAAACCCATGAAGAAGCCCAAAAATTGGCACCAGGAAACCAAATCCTAGAATACCACCTATAAATATAAATGAGGCGATTCTCAATCCTACAATGTAACCTACCGATAGTAATGCGAGAGACATTTCGCTGCCTGCATAAAATTTGGTCCCCATGAATTCGAAAACTGAATGTACTCCTTTTTTTGTAACTTTAAGACCCTCTACAACCCAACCATACATAGCTCCAATAATTAATGCATAAATAATTGCAACTAATCCTGAACCACCTTTTTCACCTGCAATTAATACTTCTGTACAAGCTACACCTTCTGGATAAGGTAGCGCCTCTTCTACAATGAAAACTCTACGTAAAGCTATTGTGAACATTGTCCCTAGAACTCCACCTAGAAAAGCAATAATAAAAGTTTGAAGTGGATCTATATCATCCCAAATCCCCATAACTAAGAGAGCAGGGACTGTAAAAATTACTCCTGCAGCCAAACTTTCTCCAGCCGACGCCATCGTTTGAACAGCATTATTTTCCAATATCGAGACATCTTTAAATCTGAAACCTCTTAAAATCAACATAGACATCACTGCTGCTGGAATAGAAGCAGAAACAGTCATGCCCACTTTCATGCCCAAATATGCATTAGCAGCAGTCATGACCATCCCCAAAAATATGCCGATCACTATAACTCTAGTTGTTAATTCTGGCAATGATTTTTCAGCTGGTACGAAGGGCCATTTTTGTTCTGCCATGTAACCTCCGTCTTTGTTCCAATTTGTGAAGCCTTTGGATGTTTATGCATGCTAACGCTTCATATATTGAATACTCCTGCGATGGCTAGTGGTGAAACTGAGTAAAGATTGGTCTTCTATTGATTCTGAGGATGTTCTCCTCGAATTAAGGTCCTCATTACAGGGTTTGTCTGATGACGAAGTAGAATATCGGTTGAATAGGGATGGTAAAAATAAATTAATTGAGCCACCATCTATACCTGAGTGGAAAAAAATTCTAAATCAATTCATTGACCCTTTAGTTTTTCTATTAATTGCTGCTGCAGTAATAGCCATAACTGTAGTGGATGAGTTAGGTGACGGGTTATTCATATTATTTGTTATTTCAATGAATGCAGTAATGGGCTGGTGGATGGAAAGACAAGCAGATCAAGCTATGACTGCATTGAAGAAAATGAATGTTGATACTTGTGTAACCATAAGGGATGAGCATGAAGTAATTATTAACAGTGAAGATTTAGTAATCGGCGATATTATAAAACTAGAAGATGGAGATAATATTCCAGCGGACATTAGAATAATTACTAGTTATCAATTTTATACGAATGAATCATCAATGACTGGAGAATCTAATCAAAGACGTAAAATCGGCGATAAGATAGTAGGAAAAAGGGTCTTAGCCGAAAGAGATAATATGTCTTATATGGGTACTGTAGCCACAAATGGTAGAGCTTTAGGAGTTGTTGTTGCAACAGGAATGGATACGGAATTAGGGAAAATTGCTGATAATATAACTTCTGTAGAAACACCAAAAACACCTTTAGAAGTAAAATTAGAATCACTAGGTAGATTCTTAGGTGGAATTGCATTAACTGTAGCAATTCTACTATTGACCTTGACTTTACTATTTTCCTATATTGATGGAAATTTCGATACTGCAGATGGAAGTGGATTAGCAATTGAACCAATTAAAGAAGAATTAGTTGCACAATTTACAATTGCACTTGCCATTTTTGTTGCCATAGTACCTGAAGGGTTACCAATCATCCTAGTAATCACACTAGGTCTAGGGATGAGAAATATGGCGAGACATAGAGCCATAATTAGAAGAATGAAGGCTGTAGAAACATTAGGTTCGACTACTGTAATCTGTACAGATAAAACTGGTACCTTAACTAGAAATGAAATGACGGTAGTACAATTATATTCAGGTTCTAAAAGATACACTGTGAAGGGAAGAGGTTATGATCCAACAATCAAGGGTATGACTGATAGAGTAACAAAAAAACAAATCAATATTGAACAATTATCTGGAAAAACTGGCACCAGAATGGCATTCACTTGTACAGCATTGTGTAATAATAGTCAAATAAGTAATGAAGAAGGTTCTTGGGAAGCAATTGGAGACCCAACATGTTCGGCAAGTGCAACATTTGGATGGAAAACTTTAGGTCCAAATGATGAATTTAAGAAAGAAAATGCAAGATTGCATGAATTCTTTTTTGATGCTGAAAGAAAAAGAATGACCACAATTAATAATTTTGAAGGTGGCGTTTGGGCATTTACAAAAGGTGCTTTGGACCCTATGGAAAGTCTTTTTACAAAAATTTATGAAAATGACGAATTAATAGACATTACTGAAGAGCATATTAAGGAAATAAAAGAGATTAACCATTCAATGGCATCAGGGGCATTGAGAGTCCTTGCATTAGCATGTAAAAAAGTAGGTGACGGTGTTGATATTAAAGACATTGATCAAATAGAATCAGACCTGATATTCCTTGGGTTAATTGGCATTAGAGATCCTCCACGAAGTGAGGCTTATGAAGCAATTGCTACTTGTCATGAAGCAGGAATTCGCGTAATAATGATTACTGGAGATCACGAATATACTGCTAAATCCGTAGGTATTGAATTAGAGATTTGTGATGAAGAATCAGAAACAATTAGTGGTTATGATTTAGAAGATATTGATGATTTCAAATTAATTGAAGTTGTAAAAGATGTAAATATATTTTGTAGAGTTACACCGGATCAAAAAATGAGAATAGTACAAGCCTTACAAAAATCAAAAGAAGTTGTTGCAATGACAGGAGATGGAGTTAATGACGCACCTGCATTATCTTCTGCCAATATAGGCATAGCCATGGGTATTGCTGGAACAGATGTTGCTAGGGATGCAGCAGACATGGTTTTACAAGACGATAATTTTGCAAACATTGTGCATGCGATAGAAGAGGGAAGGAAAATATATTGGAATATCCGTAATTTTGTAAGATACCAAGTTTCAACAAATGTGGCAGCTGTACTGATTATTATTTTAAGTTCATTTGTTTTTGGATGGGAAAATTTACCATTAACAGCAACTCAAATACTTGTAATTAATATCCTGATGGATGGTCCACCAGCAGTTGCACTAGGAATGGAGAAAAATCATGGATCTGTGATGACAAGGCCACCGAGACCTGTTTCTGAGGGATTACCTAATCTTATTGATACTGTAATGATAGCATTCCTTGGTTCACTGATGGCTATTGGTAGTTTAATCGTACATCACACAGTTTTGAATCAATCTACTGTAGAGGAAGCAGTTACTGCAACATTCGCAGTGTTTGTAATGTTCCAACTGTTTAATGTTATGAATTGTAGAAGCATAGAAAAAAGTATATTCGAACTTGGTGTGTTTTCAAATAGGGCTGTAGCATACTCATTTTTAATTAGTACAACTTTACTTTTCATTATTATCGAATTCTCTCATATAACAGTGCCATTAATTAATCTTAAAATTGGAGAATTCTTATCAGTAGAGACTTTCTCTAATGCCTATGCATGGCCTGTAATAATATTATTAGCATCATCAGTACTAATTTTTGAAGAATTTAGAAAACTATTGATGAAGAATACCAAAATATTCACTTAACAGATCTTATTCCATTAACGATCCTGGAATAAGACTATTCGACAAAAATAAACTCATTAAAGAATAAACATAATAATGTAAATTCTTCTGCACATTGATATGTATTGTAGAATTACAGAAATAAAATTTGACTACACTAAGAAAGATGAAATAATTAGTATGCTTGAAGGCTTTAGAGAGTCCATGATGGCGCTACCTGGCATACAGTCAGTATGTACAATAGAGACTGGTGAAGGAGAGATTACTAGTTTCGCGGTTTATGATACACAAGAAAATTTTAATGCAGCATCCGCTGATGTAGGGAAAATAATGGGCGGTTTTGCTGCATACTTTACTGCCCCTCCTGTTGGAAAAGAAGGCCCGACAATGTTTGGTTTTATCATGCCCTCAGAAAATAAGTAAATCTATACCTCTTTAATCTCTAGTTAATGGGAATCTAATGTAGTGTAGGGGGGTCACGAGGGTATGCTTGAGCAATCAAGTGACTAATCCCTGGCCACCCTTTTTCTTTAGGAAAAGTACCGCAAACTTCGGGCTTACCCTTTTCATGTGTAGTATATGGTAAATTGAACTGCGTCAGTTTCCATATGAACTCACCTGCTTTTTCTTTTAACTTCTCTTCATCATGCCCATAGAATCTGATAATCTGGTCAAGCATACCAAGCATACATCTCAAATTGCTATATCTGTAAGTGTCATCTCCTTGTACATCTTCTACATTCATTTTTACCATATTTTTTTGTGAATTTAGGGTTTTATTAACCCTTCGTAAAGTCTGAATTATTTGACTCATTTGAAGAATTTATCTAATGCTTTATCCATCATTTCATCTTCTGAACCTTTAATTTTACTTTCTTCTTTTTGTTCCGATTCATCTACCATTGCATCAAGACCTAACTTTTCAATCATCTTCTCTTCACTTATTTCTTGGTTAATATCTTCGGGATCACTATTGGAGTCCTTCGTGATTACATCTTTATCTAAATTTGATTTTTCACCTTCTGTAGGTAACTCTGCACTCACTTCTGATTTTACTTTTTGTGATTGATTTTTCTTTCTAACAATTCTTCTTCTACTAGGCTTTTCTTCCTTTTTATCAATTACTACAGAATCAACCTTAATCTTACGTACTTTTGGTTTTTTAACTGAATCTGAAGCTTCTTTGTAATCGGTATAACTCTCTGAATAATAGTATCCACCATCATCTCCATAATTCCAATCTCCATCATCTCTCCTTCCAGGATTGTAATAAGAATAGGACTTGTCATCGTCTTTTTTAGTTCTTTTAGAGGTTGGAGGTGTTTTCTTGTTTGTGGAAATTGGTGGTGTTTTCTTGTTTGTAGAATAATCTTCAATTTTAAATCTGTTTTTATATCTCAAAATCAATAACCCTGAAATAATTATAGCAGCAATAGCAAATAACACATAAGATGTATACTTAAGATACTTTATCAATGTATTAATCTCAATCGTACTTTTTTGTTCTTCGCCTAAAAATTCTAAACTAAAAGAACCTGTATCATTATACCAATTTTCTATAGAGTAAGATTTAATATTCTCATCTGTAACTCTTAACATTATTGGGAAACTATGTACTAAATTAGCAGGCATTCCATAACCCAACTCTGGAGGGGATGAAAAAGTTAGTGTATAATTACTATTTACATCATTAACCAATTCATATGAAACTGACCATTCAAATTTAATTCTGTCCTTAGAATCATGAGCTAAATTTGTCAAACCATCACATGATAATTCTACACTATCCTTTCCAGCAATTAATGAATTGTTATCAAATGTGATTAAACTATACCAAGTATCTGATAAAATATCCTCATTAATTTTAGAACAAAATGCATTATTCATAAGTGTTCTTTCTTCGGGTTCAATATAACCATCTTCATCAATAGATTCTGCTACAATTAATCTTAGTGATTCGCTAAACTGTGTACTAAAAAATATAGATTCGGTAATAATAAGTGAACGTTCATTAATTTCAACATCTATATTCCTGACAAAATTCATATCAGAAACTAAATTACATGGTGTTGTTGATTCACATACAGTATCAAATTGGTTAAGAATTCCATCACCATCTCTATCATCATCATCTTGATCATCAATTCCGTCTCTGTCTAAATCATTAGTTGGGGATTCACTAACTCTTGGATCTGTCCAATTGTGAGAGTAAATTGCAAGATATTTAGAGTAAGTAGATGTTGCTATTTCCCCATTATCTGAATTAATATCTATATCAATCACTTCATGACCAAAAACTAAATCATCTATTTTACTCCATGATCCATCTGCTTCGTATGTTGATAAGCTATTTCCAGCCTCGTTAGTTAGAATATGTAAAATATTTTCAGTTTTATCAAAAATTAATTTTTGGGCATTTATCGAATTTGGTAATGTTAGTGACTGTAAAAAATCATGATTTGAATCTCTAATTTTCACTCCATCTCCCTCTGAAGACCATGCATATTCCCCATTTTTAGAAAACTTACAGTCAAAAATGGGAATTCCTGGTTCTGAATATTCTTCTGCCTGGCCATTTGCAAGGTCCAGCACAATCTTACCATTTGAGGCTGAGATAAATATATCTCTTTCGTCATCGTAATCAAGACAGCTGATTTTTGATTCATGATTTGTCTTAATACTTCTAATCGGTTCATCCAGATTTGTGAAAGAGTATTGTAAAATATATTCACTTCCATCAGCCATTTTAGTGGCATATGCAAATGATTGGCCATTGTCCATAGAAACTATTGAGGTTACTTCTGTACCATCATCAACATAGCTGTGCCCCCAATTTGTCGATAAGTCATAAATAGAAATTGCAGGCGTATTTGCCTGAATACTCTCCCTACCGACTAATAAATACCCATCACCTAAATTTGAAGAATCTGAGGTAAATTCAACACTTGTTATAATGTCATTACCCATATTTGGTAAAATTAATGGAGATACTTCTAGTTCATTCCTGGTTATTGAATGATATAAATATACTTCTTTTTCATAAGCAACTGCAAGGATAGTACCATCAGCAGAATATGAAATAGATGAAGATCTATCTAAAATTGTATCTGACTCTGGAGTTAATAATGCGCTTAATGCCTTTTCAGACGCCGCAGAAGTGGAAAAAATAGATACCAAAAATAATGTTAAAAGAAGATATACTATTTTCCGGCTTGCTCTCATTAGTACCCTCCTTGAATAGTGTTATTTTTTACCTATAAAAAAAACCTATGTAATATACGAGCACATATTTGATATTTTTCACCTACTTTTTATTACTGTCAAAAAATAATAAAAGTGAAAAACAAAAGGATTCAGGGGGATACTGATAAGATGACTAAACCTGAAATTAGTGATTTTGGATCTGTTGATCCTGCACCGCCCTCTGAAATAGAAAATTTACAAAAGTTAAATTCTATTTTGATAGACGAAAATGCAAGAATGTTCGAAAGAATGAGAGTTGTATTTAGTTTGAGGAATAGTGGCTCTAAGGAATCAATAAAATGTTTAAGTAATGGATTTGAATCTAATTCAGCACTATTAAAACATGAAATAGCATATGTTATGGGACAAATGCAAAATAAAGAAGCATTACCCTTCTTGGTGGAAAGATTAGAAGATGAATCTGAACATGTAATGGTAAGGCATGAGGCTGCTGAAGCGATTGGGGCTATTGGGTGCCTTTCTACAAAAAGTATTTTAGAAAAATTCGTTAATCATGAGTTGCCAGAAATCTCTGAATCTTGTGAAGTTGCACTTGATTTACTTTCACACTACAACAAAGATTCTTTTGAATAATTTTGTGAAAAATAATAAAATCTAGTTACATTTAGACCAACCATGCCTCACGAGCACGTTCCATTGGGACTCACAGAAAATGGAGAATTAGGACCAATATGCCACTATACAGGAAAAATAATGACTTTTGGCGAAGCTATGATTATTGACCAACATTATGTTTGTTGGGAATATTATCAAAAACTTACTGGAGCGACTCCATCTAATAAGGTTAACAAAACTGATAAGCCATTTTACAATAAATAACTTTAA
>Ga0310343_10001207_pt1 | contig 13087 bp, 11 predicted proteins | sample HC15DNA2025_MG_FD_203519 | JGI IMG/M metagenome (GOLD analysis project Ga0310343, IMG submission 203519) | Marine microbial communities from station ALOHA, North Pacific Subtropical Gyre - HC15-DNA-20-25_MG | ecosystem: Environmental > Aquatic > Marine > Oceanic | place: Pacific Ocean: North... | reverse complement strand
ATTATACCTAATAATATTTAAAGTGGACGTAATAACTAAAATAGAAAATAAAAATCAATCACCTATTGCTTTAACAATAGGAAGTTTTGATGGAATTCATTTTGGGCATCAAAAGATTATTAACGATTTAATAGCCTATTCAAAAAAAAATGGACTTCGTTCAGCTTTAATGACGTTTATGCCTTCTCCTAAGTCATATTTTACAGGCAAAAATAATCAAATTATGGGTTTACGTGAAAAAGTAAATTATTTGAATGAATTAAATCTTGATGTATTTATTTTATGTAAGTTCAACAAATTTTTTGAAAAGATTACGGCAGAGCACTTTTTAGATCAAATGTTAATAGATAAGTTAAATGTCAAATCTATATTTGTAGGAAAGGATTTTAAATTTGGCCACCAAAGGAGAGGAAGTATAGATTTACTGAATAAGTATCATGAAAATAAAGATATAGAATTAGTGACTTTTGAACCTATCACAAAAGAAAATGAAAGAGTTAGCAGCTCTTTAATAAGAGAAAAAATTATAAATAATGATTTTAAATCAGTAGAAAAATTGTTATGCCGAAATTTATCAGTATCTGGAAATGTTTTCCATGGTGACAAAATGGGAAGAACAATCGATTTCCCAACAATAAATATTAAATACAAAAGTTCATTGCTTAATGGCGTATATGAAGTTACAACGTTACATAAAGGAAAACAATATATTGGATTAGCAAATATAGGATTAAAGCCAACTGTGAAGGGAATTAATAGACAATTTGAGGCATACTTACTAGATTTTAAAGAAAATGTTTATGGTGAATACATGAAATTTGATATCCTTTCAAAAGTAAGAGATACAATGAAGTTTAAATCGCTAGAAGATTTACAATTACAGATAAAGACAGATATTAAAAATTTATTAGAATTGCAAAAAAAGAAATGATAGATCTTAAGAAAACCTTAAATTTACCATCAACAAAATTCCCAATGAAGGCTAACTTGCCGGTAAAAGAGCTTGAAATTCAAAAAGAGTGGAAGGAAACTGATATTTATAATGAAATGCAAACTTATAGAAAGGACTCCCCTTTATTTATTCTTCACGATGGGCCGCCATACGCCAATGGAAATATACACATAGGTCATGCCGTAAATAAAATCTTAAAAGACATCATTTTAAAATCAAAGTTTCTATCTGGCTTTAAAACACCCTATATACCAGGATGGGATTGCCATGGTCTTCCAATAGAACTTGAAGTCGAAAAAAATATCTCAAAAAAAGACGAGATATCTGACGAAGAATTTAGAAAATTATGTCGCGAATACGCTTACAAACAAGTTGAAAAACAAAAAGAAGATTTTATTAGATTAGGCGTTTTAGGAAACTGGGATAATCCATATCTCACATCAAGCCCTGAATTAGAAGCTGAGATAATTAATTCACTTAAAAAGATTTACGAAAAAGGTCATATTAGTAGAGGAGTCAAACCAGTTTACTGGTGCCCTGTGTGTAAAAGTGCTTTAGCAGAAGCAGAAGTTGAATATCATGAAAAAGAATCCACCTCAATAGATGTCAAATTTGAAATTACCGATGAACTTAATTTTCTAAATACTGAAGATAAAAAAGTAAGTATCGTCATATGGACAACTACACCTTGGACCTTGCCATCAAATCAAGCAATTGCTATTAACGAAAATATTGATTATGTATTAATAGAGAGAAATAAGGAATTGTTAATTATTTGTAACGAACTTTTTGAAAAATTTAATTTAAGGTCTGGGGAAAATTGTAAATTAATAAAAAGATTTGAAGGAAAGAAGTTAATAAATATAAAAGCAAAACATCCCCTTTTTAAAAATAAAATAGTTTCAATTCTTCATGGTGACTTTGTAACCACCGATACTGGTACTGGCTGTGTTCACATTGCTCCTGCGCATGGAGTAGATGATTTTGAACTTGGTAAAAAGTATGGCCTAGAAATATTAAATCCAGTTACCTCATCAGGTTTATATGTCGGTGAAATTGAAGAAATAAAAAATATTCATGTGTTTAAAATTGATCAAAATATAATAGATATACTAGAACGAGAATCTGCACTGATAGGTAAAGAAAAATTTAGACATAGTTATCCTCATAATTGGAGAACTAAAACTCCATTGATATTTCGAACTACACCTCAATGGTTTATTTCGATGTCAAAAAACAATTTGCGAAAAAATGCTTTACAAGAATTACCAAAAGTAAATTGGATTCCCGATTGGGGCTATAACAGGATAAAAACTATGATTGATGATAGGCCAGACTGGTGTATATCTAGGCAAAGGAAATGGGGTGTGCCAATTACACTTCTAATAAATAAAAAAACACAAGAACTACATCCAAATACTTCAAAAATTTTTAATGCAGTATATGAGGAAGTAAAAAAAGATGGTATTGAAGCTTGGTTTAAGAAAGATATTAAAGACTTAATAGATGACCATAATGATTATGAGAAAGTAAATGACACACTCGATGTGTGGTTTGATTCTGGAGCAACTCATTCAGCAGTTTTAAAAGAAAAGCATGGTTTAGATTTTCCTGCTGACCTATATCTTGAAGGTTCAGACCAACACCGTGGTTGGTTTCAATCATCTTTTTTATCATCTGTTTCAATTTCTGGCAAACCACCATTTAAATCTGCAATGACTCACGGATTTACAGTTGATGCTAAAGGAAACAAAATGTCGAAATCAAAAGGAAATGTTGTCTCGCCTCAAAAAGTAATTAACAGGCTTGGTGCAGATATTTTAAGATTATGGGTTGCAAGCACTGACTACACTTCAGAAATTTCAGTTTCAGACGAGATCTTAAATCGAACGTCTGATAAATACCGTAAAATTAGAAATACCATTCGTTTTTTGCTTGCTAATATTTCTGATTTTGAAGAGAAAGACTATGAATCGGAAATTTCAAATGAACTTGATAAATGGATTTTATGTCGAGCTATAAATACTCAAAAAAATATTATTGAAAATTATGACAAATACAATATGCACAATGTCGTTCAAATCATTCATTCTTTTTGTGTAAACGAATTAGGATCTTTTTATCTAGATATTATAAAAGATAGAATTTATACAATTAATAAAAATTCGTATAGTAGGAAATCAGCTCAACAAGCAATGAAACATATTTTGAACATGCTAATCTTGTGGCTAGCTCCAATATGTCCTCACACAGCTGAAGAATCCTGGAGTCATTTTACCAACACCAATAATAATTCCGTATTACTTAATAACTGGTATGACACAAATGAAATAAAATTTGGAAATAGGAAAGTAAATGATGAAGATTGGGAAAGAATATTAAATATAAAAAAAATTGTCACGAAGGAGATTGAATTAAAGAGGGAGCAAGGAGTTATTGGCTCATCTTTAGAGGCAAAACTTGACATTAATTGTACTAATCATGATTTTTTACTTCTTGAAAAATTTGAGAATGAAGTGAAATTTTTATTTATTGTGTCTGAAATTTCACTATCCAATAACAATGAATTAGAAAGTACCGAAATTACAATATCTAAAACAAAAAATAAAAAATGTGAAAGATGTTGGCATTATGTAGAAAATTATTCATCTAATCCCTTATATAATAATATCTGCTCTAGATGTGTTGAAAATATAGAGACAGATGGAGAAATTAGAGAGTATGCGTAGACAAATTACTGTAGCCATACTCTCTATATTTATTTTATTTTTAATTGATATATTTACAAAAAATCTTGCTTTTTTAAATTTACAATTAAACACACCCTTGCCAGTAAACAATTTCATAAATTTGACACTTGTATATAATTATGGTGCTGCTTTTAGTTTTTTAAGTGATCAAGGAGGATGGCAAAGATATTTTTTCATTGCTGCATCTCTAATTATAATTTTTATTTTATTTGTTCTTTTAATTAAAACTGAAAATTATAATAAAACAAGCCTGATTTTAATTATTTCTGGTGCACTTGGAAACTTATACGATAGAATTTCCTACGGTTATGTTATTGATTTTATCGAGCTGCACTATGATAATTTCTATTGGCCTATATTTAACTTCGCCGACATTACTATATCTATAGGCACTATGATATTATTAATTAATATAATATTTGAAAAAAAATGAACATTTTGATTGCTAACCCAAGAGGCTTTTGTGCTGGAGTTGATAGAGCCATAGAAATTACTGAAAAAGCTTTAAGTATTTTTGGTGCACCTATCTATGTCAAACATGAGATAGTGCATAATAACTATGTTGTAAAAAATCTTGAAGCAAAAGGAGCGAAATTTATTGAAAATATAGAAAATCTTAAAGAAGGCTCGATTTTGATTTTTAGTGCACACGGTGTTTCTAACGATATTGAAAATAAAGCTCAAGAAAAAAATTTAAAAGTTTTTAATGCAACATGCCCCTTAGTAACAAAAGTTCACATGGAAGTTCAAAAATATTCTGACGATAAAATTAATACGATTCTAATTGGTCATAAAGGACACCCTGAAGTTGAGGGTACAATTGGAAGGTACAAATCTACAGACCAAGCAAGAATATTTTTAGTTGAAAATATTAATGACGTGAATGCATTAACTTTAAAAAATGATGAGCCAGTCGCGTATGTTACTCAAACTACATTATCTCTTGATGATACAGAAAAAATCATTGACCATCTTAAAAAACGATTCAAGAACTTAGTGGGGCCAAAAAAAGAAGATATTTGTTACGCAACGCAAAATAGACAAAATGCAGTGAAAAAACTATCTAAAAAATGTGACATTATTTTAGTAGTAGGTTCAAAAAATAGCTCCAACTCTAATCGTTTAAAAGAGATTGGTATAAAGGCTGGTGTAAGTACAAAATTAGTCGATTCAGAGAATGATTTAAAAGTTGAATGGTTTAATAATAAAAATAATATAGGTTTGACAGCAGGTGCTTCTGCTCCCGAAATTTTAATACAAAGTATTGTATCAAAACTTAAAGAATTTGGTGCTTTAGAGGTAACTGAAACCGAGGGAGTTGTTGAAAAAACAACTTTTAAAATTCCTAAAGAACTTAGTACTCTACATAGGTAATTCAGCAATACCTAAGTAAACAGAAACAGCAACAATGATTACTCCTAAAACAAGTGCAAATATTCTGAATGCGTCCATATAATACTCCTAATTATTTATGGATGTATTTTGCCATATTTTAAGTTTTTTTTAAATGAAAATGAGCCTGTGGTCAGAATTGAACTGACGACCTTTTCATTACGAGGGAAATGCTCTACCAACTGAGCTACACAGGCAAACTTAGCTTAGAAAATTAATTTTCGTTTATTAAATTGTAAACGATTTCTGCTGAAGCAAAAGATGTTAATACTCCATATCTATTATGACCAAAATTATATATTATTTTTGGATTATCATTACACTTAATTATATGTGGATAATTATCTATGGTAGTAGGCCTAAATCCTACCAAGTGATCTAAGAAAGTATAATTTTTATCAAATCTTCTTTCATATTGATCAAGTAATAATTTTTTTGCTTCTTCTGTTTTTTTCAAATCAAACCCTACATTTTCAACTGTTGCACCAATGATTGATATGTTATCAGGTCTTTGCATGATATAAATACCGTTTTCAAGAATAATATTTCTGACTTTTTGACTTTCAGACCTTACCTTAATAATTTGCCCTTTAATTGGATATAAACTAATATTTTTATTTGTAATACTTTTACTCCAAGCACCAGCACAAACTATAATATGATCAAATTTTTTCAATTCACTTGTTTTATTAATCTTTTTTTTAATAAATTGAACATTAGCTTTTTTTAATTCAACCTCCATATACTTCATTAAGTTAGAAGTATCTATACAGGAAATATCTTTTACAACAATAAAATCATTTTGATTATAATTAATGCAAGGCTCAAAATTATCAATATCGATTTTTTGGGATAAAAAATTGATTTTACTTTTTTGATAAAAATTTAAAGCCTCATTATTTTCATCAAGAAGAATTAGATTTTTTTTTTGGTAACTAATCTTCTCTTGTTCTTTTTTATTTAAATTTTTAAGATAATTATCAAATAATACTTTACCTTGTAAACAAAGCTGAACCATGTTTTCACTATTTTTCCAAGGATAAAGAGGAAACAATATGCCTGCTGCAGCTTTACTTGCTTCACCCTTAATATTTGAACTGAATATTGTAACTTCGTATTCGTACTTACTTAATGATAATGCGGTAACTAAGCCGGTCATACCAGATCCAATAACGGCTATCGTTTTAGTCATTTGTTTACTAATGTCCCAATACCTGTATTAGTAAATAGTTCTAATAAAACTGCATGCTCTACTCTTCCATCAATAATATGCGTTTTTTTAACACCACCACCAAGAGCTGTAATGCATGCATTAACTTTAGGTAGCATACCCCCAGAAATAATTTCTTTTTTGATTAGTTTCTTTACTTCAGCTACGTCAAGATTCGTTAATAATTCACCATTATCATTCAAAACACCTTCCTGATCTGTCATTAGGATTAATTTTTCAGCGCTGATACTTGCAGCTATACTACATGCTACATCGTCTGCATTAATATTAAAAATTTCATTATTTTCATTGAATCCAAGAGGAGCTATAACAGGAATATAATTACTTTGAAGCGCGTTTATTAAAAAATTAGTGTCAACGTTCTTTATTTGCCCAACATAGCCCAGATCTATTTGGCTTGATATTTTTTCTGTTAAAAGAATTTTTTCAGAGTCTTTATTTATGTTAATTGTAATACCACCAAAAGAATTAATCATTTCTGACAATTCTTGATTGATTTCATCACTTAAAACTTTTGCAACTATATTCATAGAATCTTTATCAGTAACTCTTAAGCCATTTATGAATTTTTTTTCTATATTCACTTCTTTAAGAGCTCTATCAATCTGAGGACCGCCACCATGGACCACTATTACATGAATTCCAACTTGTCTCATTAAAGCTATATCTTTAGCAAACTCTTCTTTCACTTTATTAATTGTCATTGCTGCTCCACCAAACTTAACAACACAAATTTTACTTGCGAATTTCTGTATATAAGGTAAGGCTTCTTTTAAAATCTCTACTACTTCTTTTGCTTTATTTTTATTCATAATTTAGATCCGGTGAGATTTTTTTTAACTGGTTATAAAAATTATTTTTAATATCAGAGAGTTCTTTATGAGTATTAGCCTCGAATCTTGCAACTATATTAGGTGTTGTATTTGAAGCCCTAATTATCCCCCATCCAAAAGAATAATCAGCTCTTACACCATCAATTTTAGAAATTCTTGCTCCCTCAAAATTGCATTTTGCTGAGAATAACTCAATTATTTTATGCTGCTCCCCTTCCTCTGAAACCGGAATATTAATTTCTGGCGTAGAAAAAGAATTCGGAAGTTTACCAAAAAATTGGGAAGATGTTTCACTTATTTCTGATATTATCTCAATCATTCTTGCACCAGCATAAATTCCATCATCAAAACCAAACCATTTGTCCTTAAAAAAAATGTGGCCAGACATTTCTCCTCCTAATATTGCTTTTTCTTCTTTCATTTTCTTTTTGATAAATGAATGCCCAGTTCTACATATTAAAGGGATACCGCTATTTTCCTCTATAATTTTATGAAGATTATTGGATGACTTTACATCATAAATAATTTTAGCATTAGGATGATGTTTAAGAATCGATGTAGAAAAAATCATCATTTGCTTATCAGGCCATAATGAATTTCCGCAATCATCTACTATTAAGCATCTATCACCATCTCCGTCGAATGCCAAACCTAAATCACATTTATTTTTTAATACAGCTGTTTTTAAGTCTTCTAAATTACTTTCTTCGCTTGGATTTGGATGGTGATTTGGAAAATTCCCATCTATGTCACAATATAAAGGTATAACTTCGCAGCCTAGTTTATTATAGAGTTCAAATGCAGTTGGTCCTGCAGCTCCATTACCCGCATCAATAGCTATTTTGAGTTTTTTCTTTATTTGTATCTTACTAAGTACATCACTTAAATATTTTTTTTGAATATCAGAAGAAATAATGTTGCCATTTTTTAATGTCAAATTACCTTTCTGATTTTTACAAACATTGTATATTTCCTTAATTTCAGAGCCAGATATAGGAGCTCCACTCATTATCATTTTGAAACCGTTGTACTCTTTAGGGTTATGACTTCCTGTAACCATTATACCGGCAGAACTTTTAAACTCTTCAACTGCGTAATAAAGTAGAGGCGTAGGCACTAATCCTATATCAATTATGTCAATACCCATGCTTATAAAACCTTCTACCAATGATTTTGATAATTCCTCACTTGAAAGTCTCCCATCTCTTCCAACAATTATTTTTTTTTCGTTTGGGTATATCTCACTTAAAGCTATTGCGATAGCTTTAGCCACTTCGGAATTTAATTGGGAATCGCAGACACCTCTTATATCATATGCTTTGAAAATTTTTTCGTTTAAATTAAGTTTAGTCATTACCACTATGCCCAAAACCTCCAGTTGAACGTTTTGTTTTTACAAATTCATCTACAATTTCAAAATCAAATTGCAAAACCGGTATTATTAAAAATTGTGCAATTCTATCACCTGGATTAATTAAAAAGTCGTCACTACTTCTATTATAAAGTGATATCATAATTTCTCCTTGGTAGTCCGAATCGATTAATCCTACTGAGTTACCTAGAATGATTCCATGCTTATGGCCTAAGCCTGATCTTGGTAATATTATACCCGCTAAATTTGGATCTTTTATAAAAAAAGCAATGCCTGTTTTTAATAAGAATGTTGAGTGCGCCTTCAATGTCAAAGAATCTTCAATACAAGCTCTTAAGTCTATAGCCGCTGAACCATCTGTTGTATAGCTAGGAAATGGTATCTTATCGCCAATTAATGGACTCAAAATTTTTGCTTGTATTTTATTTTTTGTTAACACGCTTCTGATTTCATTATATTAAAGATTTTCTCAACAAACTCGATAGCTAAAAATTGCTTTTTCTTTTTCTCTAACTTTAAATTATTATTTTTACCCCAAAATAATATAATTTCATTTTCATCTGAATCTATACCTAAATTTTCACCGACCTTATTTGCCGCTATAATATTTAAATTCTTACTAATTAATTTTTTCATTGCATTTTTTTCTAAATTTTCCGTTTCTGCAGCAAAGCCAATGGTAAATAGTGAGTATTTGTTAGAAATTGTTTTAAGGATATCTATATTCTTCTTAAAATCTATTTTAATCTTGTCTTGGTGCTCTTTCTTAATTTTGTTTTTTTCTTTGCTTTCAGGAATAAAGTCAACCACTGCAGCTGTAGATATAAAAATATCACTTCCATCTATATTATTTTCTATTGATCTTAGCATTTGTTCTGCAGAAGTTGCCTCAATTTCGCAAACATTGTTTCTTGTAGAAAATTTAGAAATACCTTTAATTAAAATTACTTCCGCACCTTGCTCATGAAAAGCGTCAGCAATTTCACAACCCATTTGACCAGAGCTTTCATTAGATATAAATCGAATTGGGTCAATCATTTCTTTAGTTGCACCCGCTGTAATTATTACTTTCTTACCCTTAAATAATCCCTCTTTTTTTGAAAAAAGCTCCTGTACTGCATAAAAAATTTGCTCAGGCTCTAACATTCTTCCATAACCAACGTCGCCACAAGCTTGCTTTCCATGGTCTGGCCCTAATATGGTAATCTTATTTTTATTAAGTACATTAATATTCTCTTGAGTAATTTTATTTTCCCACATATTTTTATTCATACTTGGGGCAACAGCCAAAAGACTATTTGAAGCAAGAATAGTTGTAGAAAGAAGATCATTAGCTCTGCCATGAGCAATTTTTGATATTATTTCAGCAGTTGCAGGTGCAACTAAGATTAAATCAGCCCATCTAGCAAGATCAATATGTAACATAGGTTGGTCAACATCAACGCTGTTATACCTGTAAACTGTGTCATTTAGGATTGACTCAAATGTTAAAGGTTTAATAAACTCCTCAGCCGTTTTTGTCATAATAACTTTAACTTCAAATCCATTTTTTTTACATAAACTAACTAATTGCGCAGCTTTATAAGCAGCAACACCACCAGTCACACCGACAATTAAATTTAATTTTGATTTCACAATTATATTCTACAGTATTTTTAATATTAAAATTTTAAGTTTTTAAATAAATGGTCTATGTGGTGTTTCTCGTGTTCTGAAGATAAGGATATACGAAGTCTTGATTTACCCTTTTCTACAGTTGGGTACCTTATTGCAGGAATGAAAATACCATCGTTGTATAAAGATTCACTTAAATTAATACACTCACGTTCATCTCCTATTACTAAAGGTTGGACATGAGAATCACTATTGAGATTATTTAATCCATATTGTTTCACTGATTTTTTAAAATACTCAATCAATTCAAAAAGCTTTTCTCTTCTCCAATTTTCTTTCATTACGATGTTTATAGATTTTATAGTTGCATCAATAATTGGCCTTGGTAATGAAGTTGAATATATATAGCTTCTCGAATTTTGCAAAACAAAATTTACTACATCTTGCGAGCCCGAAAAAAAAGCTCCAAACGTTCCAAAAGATTTTCCAAACGTACCAGTAATCCCAACCATTTCATTCATTGGAATATTCATTTCATTGCAAAGTCCTCTTCCGCCTGAACCGTAAACTCCTAAAGCATGAGCCTCATCAACCAGCAAATAAAAATCTTTATCTTTTTTTATTTTTTGAATTTCATTTAATTTTGCAAAGTCACCATCCATACTAAACAAAGAATCAACACAGACAATTATATCTTTATCACTTTCATTTACTTTTTCATTAAGATCAGAAATATTGTTATGACTATATCTTTTAAATTTTGCTTTAGAAAATAATGTCCCATCAACTATTGATGCGTGATCAAGTTTATCAATTAGAATATGATCTGTAGATTCTGAGATACTTTTTATTACTCCTACATTTGTTTGATATCCTGATGAAAAGATAATAGTACTTTGTGTGCCAAGAAATTCAGATATTAGACATTCTAGCTCTTTATGTGATTCACTATAGCCGGAGATGAGTGGGGATGAACCTGATCCTAAACCATTTTTTTTGCAAGACTCAGAAAGAGCTTCTTGAAGCTCATAATTATTTGACATGCCAAGGTAATCATTACTTGCAAAAGAGAGATATTTTTTTCCATCAATTATAATTTTGCTTGAAGAGCCAGATTCTTTTAATACTCTTTGCCGAAATAAATTTTCTTTTTTTAAATCTTGAAGTTTTTTCTCAAAGTTTTTATTCAATTTTTTTTAATTCGATGATTGAAGGCTTATTCCTAAATCGTTTAAAAGTTTTTTATCTTTCTCTACTGGATTATTTGGAGTGGTAAGAAGCTCTTCACCATAGAAAATAGAGTTTGCTCCAGCAAAAAAACATAAAGCTTGCATTGATTTAGGCATTGATTCTCTACCAGCAGATAATCTAACGTAGGATTTAGGCATCATAATTCTTGCCAAACAAATGATCTTAATAAAGTCAATTTCATCAACCCCAGCTGAATTAAATAATTTAGTTCCTTTAATTGGAACTAAAGTATTGATTGGAACAGACTCAGGATGTTTTTCCAAATTTGATAATGCAATTAAAAAACTTAACCTATCTTCACTCGATTCACCCATGCCAATAATTCCCCCAGAGCAAACCTTCACACCTGCTTCCCTTACATTGTCGAGCGTATCAATTCTGTCTTGAAATGTTCTTGTTTTTATTATTTCTTTGTAATAATTCTCTGAAGTGTCAATATTATGATTATAATAATCTAATCCAGCGTCACTTAGCATGCTAGCTTGTTGTTTTGTTAACATTCCGAGTGTAACGCATGCTTCAAGCCCAGTACTTTTCACAACTTTTATCATTTCAATTACTCTTTCTAAGTTTTTATTGGAAGGCTTTCTCCAAGCCGCTCCCATACAAAATCTCATAGATCCATTCTCTTTTGCATCTAACGCTTTTTGTTTAACTTCTTCAAGGCTCATTAATTTAGTTGGCTCCATAGGCTGATCACTATGAATACTTTGTGAACAATAACCACAATCCTCAGGGCAACCACCTGTTTTAATTGATAATAAAGTGCACATTTGTACTTCATTTTCATTATGATATTTTTTATGTAGGGTGTGAGCATTGAATAAAAGATAATTTAAATCTTTTTTAAACAGATCACTTACTTCTTCTAAGGTCCAATTATTTCTAATCTCGCTCATGACATTATCCTTTCAAATATTATTCCTATTAAAACAAAAAGACCTATAAATTGATTATTCTTAAAAGCTTTTAGAACAGTTTCTGAACTCCCAGACTTTATAATATTTTGATTATATGCTGCAATTAAAAAAGCTATAAAGATGCAAAAATAAAAATTTACAGAAAAATTTGATATATATCCCAAAATTAGAATTAGGATAAAAAAGATTATTTGCATCACTAAAATAAAGTTGAAAGTATTATGGCTAAAAAACAAAGCTGATGAATTAATATTTATTTTTTCGTCAAATTTTTTGTCTAATAAAGCATACACAGTATCAAACATTGTAACCCATACAACAGTAATAAAGAAAATCAAATATGTTACATTATTGGGGTAAGTATTTGTGAAAGCCGTATGAGCCATAAGAGTTGAAAAAGCAAACGTGTATCCTAAAAATAATTGAGGAATCGGAAAAAATCTCTTTGTTAAGGGATAGCAAACTATAAAAAACGCAGCAACTAAACCAAGAACTATAGTTTTGGAATTAAGTAAAGAAAGTAGGCCTAAATTAAGCACTGACAAAATTACAAAAAGTATTAAAACCTCGTTTGTACTTACTTTATTACTTGTGATAGGTCGCGAAGATGTTCTTTCAACATGTTTATCAATATCTCTGTCAAAATAATCATTTATTAAGCATCCTAATGACCTACTGGTAATAGTTCCTAGAATAAAAATTAATGCTATTTCGAAACTAATATTCTGAACGTAAGGCATAAAAGCAACCCAAAAAGGAGGCCATATTAATA
>Ga0310343_10001206_pt1 | contig 13093 bp, 16 predicted proteins | sample HC15DNA2025_MG_FD_203519 | JGI IMG/M metagenome (GOLD analysis project Ga0310343, IMG submission 203519) | Marine microbial communities from station ALOHA, North Pacific Subtropical Gyre - HC15-DNA-20-25_MG | ecosystem: Environmental > Aquatic > Marine > Oceanic | place: Pacific Ocean: North... | reverse complement strand
TATTAGGAGAATATGATAACATAATATTATATCAGGAACCTACTGAAATAATGTTAGATAGACACAAGGTATTATATTTGCCTTGGATTTGTGGAGAAAATTATGAACGTACAATGGACGCAGTTAAAGAGTCGGATGCAAGAACTTGCTTCGGACATTTTGAATTCGCGGGCTATGACATGCTTCCTGGAATGCCTAATCAGCATGGCATGGATTCTAACGCTTTTAACAACTTTGACCTTGTGGTTAGTGGGCATTTTCATCATCGCCATAGTAGAGGCAATATTACATATATGGGAAACCCTTATGAGATTACTTGGTCAGACTATGACGACCCAAGGGGATTTGCCTTATTTGAAACGATTGACGGAACTTTGGAATACTATGACAACCCGTTTAGAATCTTCCACAAAATTTATTACGACGATTCAGATTTCGAAGGAGTCAATGATATTAGCAATTTTAATTTTAGTAATATTACTGGTGGTGCTGTTAAGCTTATTGTAACTAAGAAGACAGACTATTCTAAATTTGACCACTTCGTAGATAAACTTTACACTTGCAATCTAATAGACTTAAAAATTATCGAGGACTTCTCAGAATTTGAGGACGAGGCCTTAGGTGATGATATAGATTTAGAAGATACTATGACATTATTAAAAGACTATGTAGATGTAGTAAACACAGATTTAGATAAACAAAGAATTAAAAATCTTTTACAAACATTATATTTGGAAGCACAAGATACTATATGATACATTTTAAAAATATTAAATGGCAAAACTTTCTTTCTACAGGAAATGCTTGGACAGAGATAGACTTTCAAAGGTCTCCAAGTACATTGATTGTAGGTGATAATGGTAGCGGTAAATCTACATTACTAGATGCTTTAACCTATTCTTTATTTAACAAACCTTTTAGAAATGTATCTATACCACAGTTAATTAATTCTATTAATGGCAAAGGTATGTCAGTAGAAATAAATTTTGCTATAGGTTCTAAAAATTATACTATTAGAAGAGGACTAGGTCCTAGACATTTTGACATAGAAATAGATGGCGAAACATTAGACAAAGAAGCTAACATAAGAGATATGCAAAAGTATCTTGAGGATAATATTCTTAAACTTAATTATAAATCCTTCACGCAAATTGTTATGTTAGGTAGTGCATCTTTTACTCCTTTTATGCAGTTACATTTAGGAGCTAGGCGTGAGATTATAGAAGATATATTGGACATCAGTATATTTTCATCTATGAATCAAGTCCTTAAGACAAAATATACACAATTAGAAAACCAAGTTAGGATTATTGAAGGCGAAATACAAGTAGCAAGATCCAAAGCGGAAGTTCAAGAAACATATATACAAACGTTAGAAGAAGACAGAGACGCTAAAGTCAAGGAAATCTTAGAAAAGATAAGCGAAGAAAGAAATGCTATCGAAACGACGCAAGAAGCAGCTAATGAACTCCAGGAGGAAAAAGAGAGCCTGGGCGATGTCCAAAAGACAAAAGGCCAATTGGACAAATATCGAGATAGATTCCAAAGACAAATAGAACAACACGAAAAACAAATAGAATTCCTAACCAATCATGATGATTGTCCTACTTGCCAACAAGGCATCCCACACGAACACAAAGAAAAATTAACAGCTCAGGATAATGAGAAAAAAGACGAGTTAGCAAAAGCATTAGAAGACTTAGAAACAAAGTATGAGGAAGTTCAAAGATTATCAGAACAACTAATAGAAATAGATAATAAAATTATGGAAGGTAATAATAAAATTATTACACACCAAAGAATTGTACAAAGGTTACAAGTAGAACTAAATGATACACAGGAAAAAGTAGGAAACATTGATGAAGAAAAAGCAAAGTTAAAGAAACTTGCTAAACAAACAATAAACAAAGTTAAAGAGAAGAATGAACAGACAGAAACAGAACATTATTACAATGTCGTTCAATCAATGTTAAAAGATTCTGGTATTAAAACTAAAATAATTAAGGAGTATCTTCCTATAATTAATAAGTTAGTTAATAAATATTTAGCAGCAATGGACTTCTTTGTTCAGTTTGATTTAGATGAAACATTTAAAGAAACAATTAAGTCCAGGCATAGAGACAAATTTAGTTACGCAAATTTTTCTGAAGGAGAAAAACAAAGGATAGATTTAGCATTAATTTTTACATGGCGAACTATTGCTAAGATGAAAAATAGTGCAAGCACGAACATATTATTATTAGATGAAGTATTTGATAGTTCATTAGATGTAAATGGAACGGAATATGTGATGAGCTTATTAAATACAATAGGAGAAGAAACAAATGTATTTGTTATTTCTCACAAAGGTGATCAACTGTTTGATAAGTTTAGAAGTGTTATTAGGTTTGAAAAGAGACAGAACTATTCTGTTTTAGAAAATAGGAAAAGAGAAAACGAAATTTGAGCAAAGGGAGTAAGCGTAGACCTGGTAAAGGCTACGAAGATAATTGGGACAAAATTTTTAAAAGGAAAGATATGATAGAAATATATGGAAAAACGCAATGTTCATTTTGTGTAAAAGCAAAAAATTTATGTGAACAAAGAGGGTTGGAATACGAATACAAATTACTTGACGCAGACTTTACAAGTGAAGAGTTCTTTGAAAAGTTTCCTGGTGCTAGGACTTTCCCACAAATCATTATGAACGGTGAAAAGATAGGTGGGTTTTCTGGGCTAATAGAAATGGTTACGAATGAAGAGTAATTATGGAATTTGATATGGAAACATATAGGCCTTTACCTAAAGGTTTGACAATCAAAGAAAGTAAAATAGACGGATTAGGACTTCACGCGTCTCATCCTCATAACGCAGGAACAGTATTTGGAGAAACTCATGTCTTAGTACATAGTAGAGATAGACATGAATGGATTAGAACACCCTTAGGTGGTTTTATAAATCATAGTAATAATCCTAATTGTTTTATTACTACTGATGCTGGAGATAGAACATTGTATGCTATTAAACCTATTAAAAAAGGAGACGAGCTAACAGTATTTTATAGATTCAAAGGTTATAATGGAATAATTGGAGACACAGGAGCACCAGACGTAGGTTGTTAGCATGCCCAAGTACATTAATTTTCCTATTACAGATAACGCTAGAACAAATGATACAGTTTCTATTGTAACTAAAGGAATAGCGCCTTTACATATGGAGTTAGATGTAAAAAGATTATATGAAACAACTATAGATTTGAAAAAAGGTATAGAGAGACATATAGAACAAATGAAAACAGTAGATTGGGCTCCAGTAAAACCAACAGTAAAATCTAAAGAAGAAAGAGATTTTGAAAAAGCTCAAAGAGAAGAAGAATGGAAGAGGGAACAGGACAAGAAGAAATAGTAGAAGTAGAGCCCCAGGAAATTAAGGAGCCTAAACTAAAATTAATAGATCCTATGAATGATCTACTTAAAAGAGCTCCTGCTAAATTTGACTTTGAAAAGGACGACCCTATACAAGTTAAAGAAGATTTACTAGAAGCTATGGAATGGGTAGGAGGAGTAGGACTATCCGCTAACCAAGTAGGTTTAGACATGGCAGTTTTTGTTATAGGAGACGGACAAGAAGAAGGTGTAACAAAAGCATTTTATAATCCTGAGATAGTTGGTTGTAGTAAAGACGAAGATGTTATGAAAGAAGGTTGTTTATCCTTTCCAGGATTATGGTTAATGGTTAAAAGACCTAAACAAGTAGTAATCAAATACTATGACGAAGACAACGAAGAAAAAATAGAGACATACGAAGGCGTAGCTGCAAGAGTAATATTACATGAATACGACCACATGCTAGGCGCTAACTTTACTATGAGAGTATCTAAGTTAAAATTAGAACGTGCTTTCAAAGCTTTGGAAAAGAAGATTAAAAAACACCAAAGGCGTATGAAGCATACACGACTCACATAAATACATATAAACAAGGAGACTAAAATGGCAGACGATACATTTGATTTTGGTTTTACAGCAGTAGATGAACCTGACTCAGGTACACCTGCGCCCCAAGCTCCTAATGTGAACAATGATGAAATTTTAGATAAACTTGCTCAACTTGAAGCTAAACTACTTCAAGTTGACAACTCTGGAATGGTGGATGAACATCGAGCTCTAGTAGAGTCTGATGTTGCAACAAAGCTTCGTGATGTAGAGGATCTTGTACTCCCTTTACTTTATAATTTGCAAAAGAATCCTGAAAAGGAATACATTCATTGGCCCAATAGAACGGCGATAATTGATAAACAAATTGAAAAAATAAAGGCAGTAACAAGATACTATGAGCGAATTAAATAAACCAATAAATCAACAAACAAATAATGCTTACGAAAGACCCGTAGCAAGAGTATTTGATTTTTATCTCTCTGGTGACATTAAAGAAGCCAGAGAATATCAAGACTGGACTCAAATCATGAGGACAGCAACTGAGAATGACGCTATTGTCATACACATAAACTCCCCAGGTGGGGAAATGTTTTCAGCAATACAAATAATGAGAGCGATGGCAGAAAGCCCAGCTACTATTATAGCATCTGTTGAAGGTATGTGTATGTCAGCAGCGACATTGATCTTTTTAAGTGCTGAGGTATGTGAAATATCAGACCACAGCCATTTTATGTTCCATACATACAGTTCAGGTAATTGGGGTAAGGGACATGAACAACTAGAGCAAACACTTGCAGATGATAAGTGGGCGCGTAATTTGTTTACAAGCGTTTATAAGGATTTTCTATCAGCAACGGAAATTACGGACGTTGTTAAGGGTAGAGATCTTTGGATGGATTCCAAAGAAGTTTCTAAACGTTTAGAAGCAAGAAATAAAATAGTAGCAAAGAGTTCTAAAAGGAGGAAAGCTACAAAACCTAAGGAGTGATAATGAAGAGAGTGATCTTTGTCTTGTTTTTGCTGTTTAGCTTCTCGGCACAAGCAAGTATATATTCAAGTGATGAAGTAGAAGAAGTTATCGTAGTTGGCGCAAAAGTATATAGTGGATATTCAGATCCAGTGTACGACGAACACGCGCTAGAAGCAGTTATGCCTACAAAACGATTTGCACCAGGTGGTAAAGGTGGTTTTATAGGAGCTAACATAAATGGTATGGATGTGAAACATACTTCTGTTTGGAAAAATGGAGTACCAGCAAATGACCCTAGTTCAGGTTGGTATGATTTCGGAACAGATTTAGTAGCACAACAATCTGTCAAATATATCTCAGGACCTAATAGTGTTAGGTATGGAAGTGGTTCTATTGCAGGAGCTATTATTATAGAAGATACATTTGAAAACAATACAATCTTAAAAGGTGGTCTTAACACAGACGAATATTATGTTAAGACAGGTATGTCTAATTTTTCTGTAGCTCATTTTAAAGGACACAATGGTTCTGTAAGAAGTGATAATGAAGAAATAGATTGGTATGAAAACACCACAGTAAAAGTAGGTGGAGATGTAGGACAATGGAGATTTAGAGCAGAGGCAGTAGACTATGAATATGACTACGACCAATGTTATATGCCTGATTGGTCTGTATCTAATGATTGCCAACAGGATGGTAAAAAATATAACGCATCAATTAGAAGTAACTTTATGACAATAGGTTACTACAAAAATGAACAGGAACATAATTCAGGATATCTCGTAGATGCAGAAAGAATTTATGTTGATGCTATTGTTATGGATTACCAAGGACATCAATTAGGATTGAACGCAGAACAAGAAAAATATAATGAAATGGACAGGAAAAATGGAGCCATTTATTATAGAGTTACTCAAGAACAATGGGGACTAGGTATCAGAGCAGAAGAAGATGGTCCTATTGTAGGAAGAATTGGTGTAGATATAGGACCTGTAAAATGGTCGTTAGGAAATAGTTATAGAAGGCCTACGCTTTACGAAGCTATTGGTGACGCATGGGTGTCAGCAAATCCTGACTTAGACGCAGAAGAAGGTATAGGTACAGAGCTAGCCTTTTTTAACTTTTCTATATACTATTATGATTTTTCAGAAGGTATAGAGTTTGATAATGGGGCATATCAATATGTAAACTCAGGAGAATTTGTGTCTCAAGGTGTAAAATATAATAATACTATCCTCACAGAAAATGGTAATTGGATTTTACATTTTGAATATACAGATTCAGAGAAACTTAGAGTGCCTGAATTTATGACTAAGTTAGGTTATGAATGGAGTGACCAACTATCCAATGGTATGCCATGGGATGCGTCAATAATGTATGTAGGAGAGTTTAACAAAGGACTTGAATACAATGGCGAACCTATTGATGATGTTTCCTCAGCAAATTTAAGATGGGGTGTTTATCCTAATCCTGATATGCATATTGTATTAGCAGTAGAGGACATTTTCGACAATAAATTCGAGATTTTACCTGGATATCCAGCAGGAGGTAGGGAAATCTCACTATCTATTAGGCTAAGTTACTGATTTTATCATAAATAGTTAAAAAGATACGCTCTTAGGGCTTGACATTTGGTTCTAAAGAGCGTATCATATACACATAAACTAAAAAAGTGAGGTAAATAGTTTAAGTGAACGACATTAATAACAAATCAGTATTAGCCAAATTACTAGCAAAAGAAGATATAACAATAGTACATGATCCTAAGATGCCAACTGCGGCATTTGATGTTAAGAACAGGAACTTGTATCTTCCAGTATTTAAGAAAATGTCATCAGACTTATATGACTTATTCATTGGTCATGAAGTAGGACACGCACATTTTACTCCTGAAGAAGGTTGGCATGATGCGGTTTGTGATAATCCTTCACTCAAAGGATTCTATAATGTAATAGAAGACGCTAGGATAGAACGTAAGATTAAAGAAATGTATCCTGGTTTGTCCAGTAACTTTTATAAAGGTTACAAAGAACTATTTGACAAAGACTTTTTTGGCATAGCAGATAAAGATGTTAATAAGCTTCCGCTTGTAGATAGAATTAACATTCATTTCAAACTAGGACACTTAGCAGGTGTTCAATTCAAAGATACAGAACAAGAATTCGTAGACAGAATAGCAAAGGCAGAAACTTGGGACGATGTCAAGGCATTATCCAATGAGTTAGCAGAAAAATCCGCCGAGGAAGCCAAAGAAAAACAAGAAGAGGCACAAGAATTAAAAGATTTATTAGATGAGCTCAAAGAAAAAATGGGTGACATTCAAGAGTCACAAGGTGAGCGTCCAGCAGATAGTGAAACTGATGAATGGAATCAACGTTATGAGATGGAACAAGAAGCTTATGAGGCAGCAGAAGACGAAGACGGTAATGTTCCAGAAGATTTCGAATTTGACAGATACTCAGATGAGATAACAGAAAAAGTCAAAGAAAAAGTTGAAAAGGCAGAAAAAGAAATACAAGACTTCGAAGAAAAACAAGCTGAGATAGATAAGCTGAAAGAAGAAATAGCCGATGTAGAAGATGACTATGAGTTTCATGAGAAAAAAGGTCAGCATTCACAAACAGATTCCAACTTTAGAAAAAACGAAATAGAATTACTAGATGAGAATGCTAAAGACAATATTTACATGAACTTAGGTACAGACATCAATGTATCAGATGTAATTATTGAAATGGATGAGCTCTATGATTGGGAACATTGTGCTGAGGTTAGCACTAGAAGCAAATGGGACAATGAAAATGGCACATACATTGACGGCGTTGATTTGACTAAAGATCAAACTAAAGCTTTAGGTAAAACATTAGCTAAGCAATACATTGATAACAATCAACCAATCATTAACCAAATGGCTCAACAGTTTGAACTTAGAAAAGCAGCTACAGGATTTAAGAAAGCACGTATTTCTAAAACAGGTAAGTTGAATGAGGATAAATTGTGGGCATACAAGTTGACAGAAGACTTATTTCAACAGACACAGGTTGTTCCTAACGGTAAGAACCACGGTATCCTAATGTATGTAGATATGTCAGGTAGTATGTATCAGAATATGGAAGGTACAATAGAACAGGCAATCAACGTAGCATTATTTTGTAGAAAAGTTGGTATCCCATTTGATGTATATGGTTTCTCAGACGCAGGCAGACGTAGACATCAAGATGATGTTGATCCAATACAAAGAAACATGGTTGACTTGAAAGAAGGTGACTATGTATTCCAAGACACAGGTTTCAGATATGTTCAATTACTTAGCTCAAGAGCTAAGAAAAGTTCATGGGATAACGCATTAGCATACTTAATGATAATGATGAAAGGTTATTCAAACAGATATGATTATGATAGTGATGAGGTTGTTTACATTCACAATACTTATTTCAACCTAAGTGGTACACCACTTAACACAGCAGTTGCACTTGCTCCAGAAATGGCAAAAGCATTTACAAAAGCATACAACGTTGAAAAACTTTCAACAATATTCTTAACTGACGGTGGTGCTACTGACAACGTAAACATTTTCAAAGAAAAAGATGACCAAGGTAGAATCAGATGTGAAAGCACATATGGTAAAAAGTTAAACATTAGAATAGGCGCACAGACTGTTTCAACAGATCAAGAAAGTGGTTATGGTTACAGAAACGAAGCAGATACCAATGTATTACTAGAAGCATACAAAAGAGTTTCAGGTAGTAGATTGTTTAACTTCCACATTGTGAAGCCTAACAAGAGAGAATTTTTCAACGAGTACAGAAGAATTGTTAAAGGTTCAGACTACATGGATGAAGAATGGGAAAAAGGTTGGTACAAAGACTTATTGAAAAATAAGTTCAATAGTGCTACTCCAAAATTTGGTTTTGATACTGTTTTACTTATTAAAGGACAAAAAGATCTTGAAGTAGGTGTACAGGAATTAGAAGTTAAGTCCAACAGTAAAGGTGATTTGATGAGAGGGTTTAGAAACTTCAATAAAAACAAGAAGTCTAGCAGAACTTTTGTTAATCAGGTTATCGAATTAGTTGCATAAAATGCTTGACATTTGGTTCAATAGATCGTATCATATATGTATAATTTAAAAAAGTGAGGTATATTAGATTATGAAAAATGTAGAAAAAGAAAACTTAATCCAAGAACTGAAGTCGAAAGACAACGGTACTGGATTATTTACACGCAAAGAGATTTGCGATATAGCCGACTCAATCGGCGTGGGTTATCCAGCATGGATATTTAATAACTCTGATCTTAGAGCAACTAGAGGTTCATATAATATGACTTCGATGTTCGGCGGTCAGGTAGCACAGGTAGCTCCAGTAGCTCAACCACTTCCACAACAACCAATTATGGAAGTAGAAACAGCTCCGGCTCCAGAAGTTTTGACACAGGCAATATTGAATGTGACTGTAGAAAACTTGGTTCCGAATAAGGATGTTACTTATGTTCCATATGGTTTCTTCAAGGACCTGAAAAAGGTATTGAGTAGTTCAATGTTTTACCCAATATTCATTAGTGGTTTGTCCGGTAACGGTAAAACTACAATGGTAGAACAAGTTTGTGCGAATCTAAAACGTGAGGCGATTCGTGTTAATATTAGTATTGAAACTGACGAAGATGATTTGATCGGTGGAAATACTTTAGTTGACGGTAACGTCGTATATAGAGAAGGGCCCGTCCTCACAGCGATGAAACGCGGGGCTGTTCTTATACTTGATGAAGTAGACAGAGGTTCTAATAAACTGATGTGTTTACAGGCTATCCTAGAAGGTAAGCCGTACTTCAACAAGAAGACAGGCGAAACCGTAACTCCTGCTCCCGGCTTCAACATTGTAGCGACAGCTAACACTAAGGGTCGAGGTTCAGACGATGGCAAATTTATTTCAGCCAACATACTCGACGAGGCATTCCTAGAAAGGTTTGCAATTACCGTGGAGCAGGAGTATCCTACTTTAGCAACCGAGAAGAAAATAGTTCTCAAGAAAATGGAAAGAGTGAATAACGTAGACGAAGGGTTTGCTACTCACTTGGTAACATGGTCCGACGTAATTAGAAAAACATATTACGAAGGTGCTATTGATGAGCTTATTTCAACTAGAAGGTTGGAGCACATTGTGAATGCGTTCGCGATGTTTGGTGATAAGACTAAGGCAATTGAATTGTGTGTTAGCAGATTTGACGCAGACACAAAACAAGCGTTCATAGACTTATACAGTAAGGTAGATCCTACTTTGAATTTAGATGAGCAGGATGAGATCTTAGATAACGAAAAAGAGGAGGCTGAATTTGAAGAATAATTTAGACTACAAGTTTAACGAAGGAGCTCTCATTGAAGAGCTCCAGGCGTATATCGACGACACATATGGCGGTCATTATTCAAAGAATAACTTTCAATCAACAGAGTTTATTGTTGATTGTGGCCACGGTATAGGATTTACTATTGGTAATATATTAAAGTATGCACAAAGATATGGACGTAAGGGAACCACAGAAGACCATAGAAAGGATCTAATGAAGGTTTTACATTACGGCATAATTGCACTTTCAATACATGATAGCGATAATTCTGAAGAGCCTCCAGTAACACCTGGAGAGATGTACTCTGAGGAAATGTCCGAAAGCTATGAGACATAATGACATTCGTTGTTGGTTCACCTTGTGTAGGATGTAAGGATACAAAATGCGTAACAGTCTGCCCCGTGGACTGTTTCCACGAAGGCCCGAACATGCTAGTAATCAATCCAGATGATTGTATTGATTGTGGATTATGTGAACCGGAATGTCCTGTAAATGCAATATACGCAGAAGATGAAGTGCCGGCAGAAGAGATAGAATTTATAGAAATAAATGCTAAAAAATGTTATGAATGGCCTGTAATAGATGAAGAAAAAGAACCTATGGCCGAGAAGTCACCATATAGCACATTAGAGGCGATAAAAGTCGTCCAATTAGATTAATTAGAGTTATTTATGATTATAAATAATAGAAGAACATTAGGAGAAATTGATGGCATATAAAATAATAGCTGAATATGTTAGACCGAATACCGGTGTAGAGTTTCCTAAGACATCAGATCATAATTCTGATTATTACACTTGGATGAGGGACTACTATACTAATAATGGTATAGCATTGTCATTTGATTTATCAGAAGATGAATTGACTCTAACGGTGACGCTGGAAATGGCCAACAAGGATGTATGGACAACATACGACGCAGCACATACTGCAGATGGAAGAGGCGATGCTACGAAGGCATTACTAAACGATGACTTTTCTAGCAGAGGAATAACACTAGAAATTAAAGAAGACGATAATGGTACTGTGTCTACGCTTAAGGCAGAAGGACCAGGTTTTAGTGCCTAAAACGGTACTCTAGAACATTGACTTTTACTATGAAAGAACCTATAATATACAGTATAGGTAAATTGGAGAAACTATATTATGAAACTAAGCAAAAACACTCTTGAAGTCCTCAAGAATTTCGCAACAATTAATACGAACATTCTAGTTCGACAAGGAAATACTCTATCGACAATTAGCACAGGTAAAAATATATTTGCCCGAGCTGAATTATCAGAAACATTTCCTAAAGAGTTTGCAGTCTATGATTTGAATAGCTTGCTCTCTCTTTTAACAGTTATGGAAGACACTGATGTTAGCTTTGAAGATGAAAGTCTAAAAGTTAGCAAAGGTAATTCTGTATTTGAATACTTTTACGCAGACCCTAACATTATTGTTAGCGCTCCTGATAAGAGTATTGAAGTAGATAACTTCTTTCAATTCGACCTCAGCAAAGATGATATAGAAATGATTCTTAAGGCAGCAGCAATTACTTCTGCTCCTATGTTGAGTGTAGAAGGGAAGGACGGAGAAGTTATTATCTCAGTTGGTGACCCTAGCACACCTAAATCTAACAGCTTTAGACAAGTTATAGGACAAACAGATAAAACGTTTGATGCTAGACTTGCTATTGAAAATTTTAAAGTTATACCGGCTAGTTATAGTGTAACTTTATCGCAGAAAAAATTCATGTATCTTGAAAGTAGCAAAGGCGATACTAAGTATTGGTTAGCTCTTGAAAGATCATCTGATATATAGGAGTAGCATATGGATGAGAATAAATTAGAAGTTACAATCCGAGAAGCAACCAACGGATGGATTGTAGAATTGAATCGTGATGGAGAATGTGTTGAATACATTTTCACAAGACCTAACCCGGCAATTAATTTGGTTAGGAAAGTAATGAAGGGTGAATTAGACCCTTGGAACATCGAGGAGGAATAATGGGAGACCATGTATTTTCAGAAACAGCAGCTCTAGCACAAGAAGTGCCTGAGTTTAAACTTACAAAGCAGGTTAAAACAACATCAGGTATTAACAAATTTGTAGACATTACTAACGAAACATTATTCGCTGGTAAACGTGTCATTATATTTGGTTTGCCAGGTGCTTTTACACCTACTTGTTCTGGTCAACAACTTCCAGGTTTTGAAGAACTTTATCATGAGTTTAGAGAGGCAGGAATTGATGACATATATTGCATTAGCGTAAATGATACATTCGTAATGAACGCCTGGCATCAGGATCAAGAACTTGTGAATGTAAAACTTATTCCAGATGGTAGCGCACAATTAACAGTTAAGCTAGGTATGGACGTAAGGAAAGACAACATACAATTTGGTATTAGGTCTTGGCGTTATGCAGCAATTTATGATGACGGTAAGCTTGTTGAATCTTTTATTGAAGAAGGATTTGGAGACAATGTAGAGGGTGACCCTTATGAAGTTTCTAAACCTGAAAACGTTTTGGATAGAGTAAAACAATTAGCTTTTGAACCTAAGGGTAAGCATATTGAAGTGAATCTCTCAGAAACGACAGATATAAAAGAGAAAATTGGCTAAACCTTTTTTCGTGAGGAAAAAATTCACGGAAAAAAACACCAAAAAAAGTTGGTGTATATTTTATTATGATTAGGAGTGAATATGGAAGCATCTCAGTTTCTATGGGTTGAGAAATATAGACCCAAACACATAAAAGATTGTATATTGCCTGAATCTGTTAAAAAGCAGTTTCAGCAGTTTATATCTAAAAAAGAAATACCTAACTTATTACTATCAGGCACAGCGGGTACAGGAAAGACTACGCTCGCGCGTGCTTTATGTGA
>Ga0310343_10001204_pt1 | contig 13102 bp, 6 predicted proteins | sample HC15DNA2025_MG_FD_203519 | JGI IMG/M metagenome (GOLD analysis project Ga0310343, IMG submission 203519) | Marine microbial communities from station ALOHA, North Pacific Subtropical Gyre - HC15-DNA-20-25_MG | ecosystem: Environmental > Aquatic > Marine > Oceanic | place: Pacific Ocean: North... | reverse complement strand
TCGGAACTGATGGGATAGCCCGGTATGATCCGGCTGATATGCTATTCTATGAGGAGAATATGGATGCATGGACACTGAATAATGTTATTTTCATCGCTACAGATGCTTGGGACTCAAAGGCAAACTCTCTACCAGTCACGTTCCGGGTCCTTCCTCTGGAATTTAGTATTCAAGAGCCTAACCAGACTTGGGTAGATTTGGATGGAATTGCGATTTATTCAGGAATCGGACTGCCAGGAAAGCAAGTCTCTGTATCAATAGGGGGGAACCCAGTTAACACTACAGTTGTCCAAGAAGATGGAACCTGGGAATTAGGAGTGCCTGCATCGAGAATCAAGGGGGAATCCTCTACCCCAGAATTCTCTTATGCCGGCCAAAATACTGAAGTCTCTCCTATCTCCAAGGGAGCGCCTGCTGAAGATTCTACTAACATGATGTTAGTAGTGGGGTTGGCGGGATTAGTAATTGTAGCTATGGTGGTATTGGCCTTCTTCAGCGGATTTGTTGGAATAGAGATAGAGGAAGAAGAGCCAAAGCAACCTGCTCAGATTCCGGAAGGAGAAGAATGGTGGTCTGGAGAATCGAATGAAAATACCAATGAAGAAAGAGGTTTAGAAAGGTATGACGACCATCCCGGGTGGCTCTGGAATCCCGATTCGGAGGATTGGGTCCCAGATCCAGATTTCCAGGAATAATCGGAGGCACATGTCCTACCAACATTATTGAGTGGGTACAAGAGTTGGTTTTCCATGACATCGGGTACTTCTACAAGACCTGGGGTGCAGGAGAGGATATTCCTGCATCTAAGTGACTATGTTGATCATACGGACAAGGTAGAAGTCCCATTCGCACTGTCCCAGATGGGAATAGCGAACGCGGTCTCTATTGCAAGATCTAATGTTCCTAGGGCAATATCTGGGATGAAAGAGGCTGGCCATCTTGTAGAACGCCAGGCGCATGTCACCGGCGTCTCTAGGAAGAGGAAAGCATACTTCCTAACCGACGAAGGTGCCAAGGTTGCAGATGAAATTTGGTCTAGAATATCCGAGAACGAAATAAGAATTATTCATTCAGATGGCCGTTCCGAATCAACAACTCTTGCACAAGCAATCGAGTCATCCGAACTCCCACTTAGACATGTTGACATGCTCAGATACATGGACGATTCAGGAACAATTGACCTATCAGGACTTTCATCCGAATTGGTTGAAAGGGACTTATCCAAACACATCGAGAAACAGCTTGTTTCTTACCTAAACGATCTTCCCAGAACGAGGAGATTCTATGGTAGAGAGAAAGAATTGGACATAATGGCCAAACTCCTCGAAGCCAAGTCAGCATCAATCCTGGTCCCAGGTATTGCAGGAATCGGCAAGACTTCACTTTCTACCAAGATTCTCGACCGGTTCACACACCGGAGAAACCTCCTTTACCACAGGTGCCAAGACTGGGAAGGATCTAGGGCCTTCCTTGAAGCGTGTGCCGAGTGGCTCTCAGCGGTCGGACATAATGACCTGTCTGACTATCTGGCTTCAACCCCAGTTCCTCAGACTAGCATGGCCGTGAATCTAATATCTACAGGGCTATCCTTATCTCCCTCCCTGATTGTGATTGACGATTTGCACAAAGTTGGCGATGAGACTCTATATTCGATTTTGAGGGAACTTACTCTAAGAATTCACTCCTTGAATGAAGTGGGACTAGTGATGTTCTCTAGATCATTCAGGATGGTAGTCCCTGAATCCGACCAATCTGGGAATATCGTAACATTGGTCATGCCTCTTCAGGGTCTGGATGAGGAGTCCAGCCGACAGATCCTCACGGCCATGCCGAAGATGGACTCCGATCAATTCATGCACATTTACTCGCTGTCGAGGGGCCATCCACTAATTCTCGAACTAATCAATAGGGGCAATGTTGCCGAGACATTTCACGCTACGCTAGAAGCATTTGTCGAAAAGGAGATTTTCAGTAGGCTTTCAGGAACCGAGAAACGCCTATTGGGTGCAATTGCAGTTTTCAGAGAGCCAGTTCCTATCCAAGCAATCCATCAAATCGAGGGAAGCGTCGATCTAATAGATGAATTGGTAGAAAAGGGACTAGCCAGACAGTCCGATGCAGAAAACTTCGATGTTCACGACCTAGTAAGAGAGTTCTTACTCAGATCCATGGACAATGAAATGAAAACAGATCTCCATGCTGCAGCAGTGAAGTGGTACCGAAAGAAAATGGACGATGCTGCAGATCGAATAGAGTTCATTCACCACTTGAGTCAGACTGGAGATGAAGAGGGTCTAGCAGAGGTATTGCTTACCGAAGGACACGGCCTAGTAAGTTCCGGACACACAGAGCTTCTCTCAATCCTCAACACTCTGGAAAGTAGTGATTTTGACTCAAAGAGTCGGGGATTAATAAGAGAACTGAAGGGAGATATACTGACTATTCAGGGAAGGTGGGACGAAGCAGAGGAGCAATACGACGCTGCAACAAAGCACATTGGTGCTAACATGCCAAGCTCCGAGTTAGCCCGTCTACTATCGGCCAGAGCAGACATAGCCGTCAAGAGGGGTGCAATGGACGATGCTCTCGAGCTGCATAGGAACGCACTCAAGATTCAGATTGAGATTAGAGATGCAGTAGGTGCTGCAAGGACTTACAACAATATGGGTCATATTTTCCGTAGGAGGAGGGATTCTCGTCGCGCACTCGAAGTCTATGGGAATGTCGAGGATCTTCTGGAAAAAGAGAAAGATCCAGAACTAAATGAGGCTAGAATTAGATTAGCCTCTGCATTTATTGAGATGGGCGAGCTAGACAGGGCAAGGGAACATGCTCTTTTTGCCTATGAGAATACCAAGGACTCCGATCAGGATTTCCTACACGCTAGATCAAGAGCGGTATTGGGCAGATACTACGCAAAGATTTCAGATAATGACCTAGCGCTTCTACACTACTCAGGTGCACTCGACACCCTATCCGATCAGAATGATCCACAAAGTACAGTGGAAGTAGAGATGCTACTCGGACAGGTTTTAATCGATGCGGGTAGAAGGGAGGAAGCAGCCGAGCACTACCTAAATGGTCTAGCCGTAGCAGAGTCAAATGACTTTAGAATGCTGCAGGGAGAGCTACTAGCGAGACTGGGCGAAGTCGAATCCGATCGATCTCAGAGGATGAACTATCTCCAGAGATCGCTTTCACTATTCAGGGAGCTCGGAGCCGTTGGAAGGATGAAGGAAGTCCAGAACTCAGTCCACAGGGCTGTAATGGGAAGATAGTCAAGAAGCCAGAATTTTGCCGGGCTCTGCCTTGCCGGTCCAGTAGCTGAACTCTGGGCCCAATTGTTTCGAGATCGAGATATTTCCTTGGAACTCGTCCCCTATCGCTAGAAGGACCTCACTCTCAGCAAGATGGGGTGCGTTATTACTCTCCGAGAGATGGCAAAGAACGATGCTCCTCAGGTCTTTATTCATTGAACGAAGAAGTACTTCTCCAGCTTGGCTATTGGAAAGGTGACCCCCCCTTCCTGAGATTCTCCTCTTCAGAGAATCAGGATAAGGGCCAGACATGAGCCTCCCATGATCGTAATTAGCCTCTATGGAAATATGGTTACAACTTGAGAGATGCTTGACTAGGTCATCTGGGGCTTCCCCTAAATCGGTTACAATCGCTGCTCTCTCTCCGTTCCCATTGCTGGCAATCAATGCCACATTATCTGCATCATCGTGAGGCACAGGTATAGCTAGCATACTCAAATCGGGCGAAAACTGAATTCTTTCTAGACTCCCGAACTCTGCGAACTCGCCTTCTAATAGCCCCATCTTTGAGGCGGTTCCGCCATTACAGTGCAGAACAGAAGACCATTTTTTCGATGCATTTTGTGCAGATCCTGAATGATCCTTGTGATGATGAGTTACGACAATAGAATCTATTGATTCCGGTTCAAATCCTGCTATCCTGAGCCTTTTCTCAGTCTGTCTTAGGCTGAACCCACAATCAACCAGGACATTGCACTCTCCTGAGGAAATCACTGTAGCATTTCCGCGACTTCCTGAGCCAAGGTGTGTAATCCCGATAGCCATAATTACGCCCTGCCTCGAGGCGCTCTTTGAACAAATCCGTGTATAAAGCACAATTATCCCGATTTCCCCCCACTGCAACTTTCACCATAACTCACAATGTGATATGTCCGAACGACGCTCCATCACCATGATAAATCTCTGAAGTTGGGAATTGGCCAAGGGTGGGCGAATGCGTAGGAAGCAGACTGCATTGCTTGTTTCCCTGCTGATTTTTTCTAGCCTTGCTTTTGTTTCGCAGACAAGGCCACAATCTCCGGTTTCTTCCACTGATCCCAATGAGGCTGAGGGCACAGAATCACCCGTTACAGACCAGGACGGCGACCTAGTCCCCGATCTATACGAGGTTATCTTCGGTGAATCAGTTGGGATTGACTTGTCCGGAATCAAGATGTCCATATCTGGTCTGAATCCCTCGGACTCTACAGACAACTCAACTGACCACGATAGAGACGGTCTGACTGCGTTACAAGAATACTGCTGGCCTTACACCCTGGATAACTGCTTCGAGGAGAGAAACACGCTAACAGGAAAACCACCCGAAGAAACCGAATCCGGGCTGAGGGAATACTTGGATCCAAGGGTGTCTGATACCGATGGTGATGGACTTCCTGATGGTTATGAAGTGTACATGTGTACATTAGGGGGGCTCTACAAAAAGGACCCAAACGATCCACTTAATCCGAATAATTTCTGGGAATGCCGGTATTTCGACCCTCTAGACCCAAGTGACGTGAACATAGATTTCGATAGATGTGAGGCCGACTTTAGTTGGGGTTGTGGAGATGGCTTCGACTTCAATAGTGATGGGGAAATAGATGCGGGAGAAATGTTCACCAACGTAGAGGAATACCTGTTTGGAACTCCCGATGACTGGGTCACTGAAAGAGACGGCTTGTGGTGTTGGGGACAGATAGAGGGCCTTACCGAGGACTCTTGTCAGGACCAGATTGAGAGGCCAACGGGCGAATCTGGATGGATGGGGAGCGATCCGAGATTCTCAGACTCAGACTATTTCTTCTGGGACGAATTAGCTCCATCCAAATTGGAGATAATTGGTGACGGTATTCCTGACGGCTGGGAGGCCCAATATGGGCTAGACCCATTGAATGCTAGTGATGCCACGATAGACTCGGACTTTGATGGATGGGACATTGACGGAGATGGGTTTGTTACACAGGATGTTACAACTGATACCTCTCAGTGGGGTGAGGCATTCAGTAACTACGAAGAGTATATGGTGGATTTCGATGATAGGGCGAGCGTAGTCCCGGGAGTAAGGGGCTTCGAGATATTTGCCGATCATGGCAACACAATTAATTTCGATCACTCTACTGCAATTAGACTCACTGACTCTTCCGTTCACAGCATCATAGCCGACCAACCAAGAGAGAGGCTTGTAATTGGGAGTAAATATGGAATTACAGTTCTTGATCCATTTCGAGGGACCTCCTCATCATTTGGGATGCCAGCCGGACTCGAGATCAATGTCATGGAGAGAAATTCGGTAGGAGGTCTCGATTTCCTGTTACTAGGTTCAAACATCGGTATTCACTCGATTATTATGGAAAACGGAATACCGATAATGGAGTCAATGACTACTAGTGAGATTGGTGAAATCTCAGTAATTTACCCAATAGAATCAGAGTCTGTTGACTTGGGCATTCTACTAATTGGCGAAGAAGTCTGGAAGGTCGTATTCTCTGCGGAACAGTCAACGCTTGTGCAATCTGAGATTTCAGCAATAGAGCCTCTCTTTTCGCTTCTTGAAGATGCAAAGGCGACGGTAAAATCAATCGCTCAGGCTAAGATTTTCGGTAGAACCCCGATTCTCCTAGTTGGGACCGACTTCGGATTAATCGCTTGGAACTCAACGGATGCCTCTGAGGATATCGGTAGCCCCTGGTGGGTGTTTACGTCAAACAACGCCGATGAATTCGTCAATCCTGATATACTTGACTCGAGAAAGACTGCGGTCGTCAACAGCATAGTTGTTGAAGAGTCAAACAGTGGTTCAGATGATGTCTGGCTGGGTATGGGGGGAGGGCTTCATCAGATTACTATGGACCTATTCATCTCTCAACCAAGAGAGTCCATCAGCAATGAAAGGATGCTCAATCTGGACGGACTTCTTTCTGGTTCAAATGACGTCAGAGCAATATTGCCCCTAGATGGGACGATAGTAGTTGGATCAATGGACGGAACCTGGTGCTTGGAGGGTGATTCGGACGGAATACTTGGAACTATGCTGAATCAGACTGACATACCTGGCCTCGTCACTACACTGACATCACTGCAGAGAGACGGGAAGACGTGGATTTTCGCCGGAATATCCCCGGGGAGATTCCTGAATATCGCGCCAATGGACCCAAACTCACATGACTCTGATTTAGATGGAATGCCCGATGGTTGGGAGGTTGCCTACGGGCTGGATCCAACAGACCCATTCGATGGCTCAAGGGATAATGACGCAGATGGAGTGTCCATTGGCGTTGGAATCGGTTTCGGATTTGACAGATACTGGAGTAATTTGGAAGAATATCGCTTCACAGCTCCGTCTGAATACGGACACAATGGCACAGATCCCAGAGTTTCAGACACTGATGGAGACGGTCTAACCGATGGCGAGGAATATTGGGGATGGTTCCTAGAGTCCACTAATTTTGAGTGTCATTATCTCAATCAACAATATCTCTGCGATTCTGCCCTTGGTCAATCTGCATCAGATGTCCACATGGGGGGGTGGACTGGCACTGGATCCAGCGGTGGGAGTGATTTGCCCACTGATCCGACCAATCCCGACTCAGACGGTGATGGTATGCCGGACGGATGGGAAATAAAGCATAGGAGATGGATAGGGGACCTATATACCGGGGGAAACGACTGGACTTTGGATCCGAATAACCCAGATGATGCAAACGAAGACGCAGATGGCGACGGTCTGACAAATCTTTGTGAGTACGAGTGGGAGAGGCTGCGGGAACGATCGAAACTTACGGGAATTCAATCTCATGGGGAGTCTTCCGATTCAGTATTAAATTGGACTCCTACTGACCCCAACAAAGTCGACTCAGACGGAGACTCTCTACCAGATGGTTGGGAGGCAAGATACTCCTGCAACTGGCCCTCATCTAGTTCAGGAATAAATCCAATGAATGGATCTGACTCACTAAAGAATCCAGATGGCGATGGTTTTGATGTAAACAAAAACGGGGTCATTGATCAAGAAGAGGCATTTGTTAACTGGTTAGAATATCACATGAAATCAGAAGTCCTTCTACAGGACTCAACTAACTCAGGAATTGAATATCCTGATAATTTCACATCCACCTTGCCCCATCATTCATGGCGAGGTCTGGCAAATGAGGCATTCGGCGAGAGAACCGGTGAATACTACTTGTCACTGTGGATTGGACTGCCTACAGAGGATATCGGTTCAGCAGATCCTCTTAATTCAGACTCAGACAACGATGGAATGCCAGATGGTTGGGAGATTTTTCACGCCAGGTGGAGTTTGTTTGATGATGACTGGACCCTAAACCCAGTTAACGGAGGTGACGGGCTGGGGGATCCAGATTTGGATGGAATGTCAAATTGGGAAGAGTATAATTCAATTGATAGCGAAATAAGTGAGTCAGATTCCTCCATCTCATCACCTCAGTTCTACCTGACCGACGCGGCTGGAGCTATTGTTGAGACTCCTTGGATCGGTGCTGAATCATCACTATCATTTGGCCATTTTCTGACGGCAGAACAGGCTGCCTTAACAGGTACTTCATCAGATCCCAACAACCCTGATACCGATGGCGACGGGTTGTTAGATGGCATAGAAGTAATTTTCACCACTTGGAACTCTACTGACTCAGTATGGACATTAAATCCCCTAGTTCCAAATCAGGGCGGGTATGACTCGGATGGGGATGGGGTCGGTGACTTGGTGGAATTGAACCTAACATCCAACTTACCGATTAATGGGGAAACCTATCCACTGGGCGTACCAACCTTTGGCGATGAAGCCCGGGAAATCGATATTTTAGCCTTTGAAAATAGAGTTTTTAGGATTTTATTCAGTAAAGAGGGAAGGGCTGAACTAGGAATGGACCAGTACCTCGAATGGAAGTCGGGGATGCCAGCAAAGCCGATGCTACAAGCAATATTCGGAGTAACTGACCCCAAGGATCCCGATACCGACCGGGATGGAATGGTTGATGGTTATGAGTACTGGTTCTCTGAATGGGATCTCGAGGAGAACAAATGGACAATGAATCCCCTCACCGACACTGATGTAGGTTTTGATTCCGATGAGGATTCCTTTGACTGCAACGGGGACGGGGAGATTTCTGACTCGGAGTCATTCGACAATCTAGCCGAGTTCGACTCTAGGTGGTATGGAAAGAGGCTAGAGGTTGGGAACGTTCCAAATGGAACTACTGCGGTATCATATGGAAAAGACACTGTAAACGCGCTAATGGAGGAGGAAGGACTGTCAAATTCAGCGGCATGGGATCGGCTTTACTCAATGTTCTCTACAAAGAGCTTGAAATCGTCTGAGAAGATGGGGCTGATTAACCAGCTAGACCCCGATAATTTCAACAGATCTCTGATCGGCATCAGTGATCCCACTGACAGCGACTCCGATGGAGATGGGATGCCAGATGGCTGGGAATACTGCTATTCACAATATTCAGAGATTCTACCTGTAAACTCACTACGTTGGTCCCTGAACCCATTGAATCCTCTAGATGTGGATTATGATCCAGATGCAGACGGTTGGCTGGACAGGGATATTCTCGATACTCCAGCAATTCAGGGTGTCTGGGAGGATAGGTCCTTTTCTCCATTTTCAGCAGATCAACAGTACGGAAACGGGGCCAATTCTCTATATTTCACCAATATTATGGAATATAGAAATGGGACAGGACCGTTGGATCCGGATTCCGATTCAGACTCTGTAATGATGTCGCCCGTTATTGTCAATGGAGTAGTCGTAGACTATCGCCAAGACATGAGCCTCTCAGATGGCAGAGAGATGTTCAAGTATGGAACAAATCCATTGGATAATGACACAGATGGAGACATGATGCCAGACTTCTATGAGTTCCACAGGGGTTGGAACGAGACTAACGATAATTGGTCTTCTTTCTTGAAAATTCAGGTTCAGTGGACCGAAGTGACGCCTCAGAATTGGAAACCAATCCAGTTCTCCGATGGACAGATTACCAGGCCTCAATTAGATTGGACATGGTTCACCCATGATGCTACAGACCCTAGCGATGCTACTCAGGATGCGGATAATGATGGAGAATGGGAGTGCTCTGGGGGCGTCTGTGATTATGTCCCATACAATAACTTCCAGGAATACTACGCAGTTGTAAACGCTACCCTTTCCTCCCCTTCCATAGTTAGGGCATCAGCTCTCTTTGACTGCTCAGGGGAAGATGTCGAAGAGTGGTGGCAACTTCGTGAGACTCTCCTTGGAACCTGTTCAGGATCCAATACAGCCGACTCAAACTATCTCAAGATAAACAGAATAAATGAAGAAGATATGCTTTATGCATTAATTATTGACGATAATGATGTTTCATACCAAGATGTGAACTCTAGTAATGATGTCACCATGGTTAACGGGGCATGGACCGACGAGTTCAACAGGATTGCAGGAGATCGATTTCATCTTCCAAACATTGGCCTGGGCGAGTATGCCTATGGTTGGTGGATTCTGGATATTGACGGAGATTTGGTCGCTGACGGTACAGATCCTACGAATTGGGATACAGATGGGGATTGGTTGAACGACTTCTTCGAGATAGACGATGACCTGTTGGACGGGATAAGGGGGAATAGCGGATCGCCAATTCGATACGATGACAGAACTTCTTAACTCTACACTTCATTTGCTACCTCCTCTTCACAATATCATGGAAGAGGGGAGGGCCGTACCTGCTCCGAACTCGGAGGTGAACGAGAAGTTGCTTTTCCTCAGAGAAAATATGGTCCATCTAACAAATCAGCTGAGTATGCCAATAATCGAGGTCGCATTGGTCGTCTCAAAATACATCAGAATTGTTCTAGATTCTCTCGAGAATGCCGCAGAAGCAGCTGGGGAAAAACTTCCACCGGCCCTCCTGAATCCCTTGCCATTCGATTCTGAGAAAGAAAACACCGAACCCCCAGGAATCGAGTCATTTCCCCTAGAGAAGCTAATTGATAGGGTAGATTACGATAGAATGGACATTCTAGATACGATGGTTAGGACAATTCTGAATGAGAGCCAAATGGAATTTGTGCCAGCCTTACAGGAGCTTAGAGATTGGGAATTCGAAATAAGGAAACAACTCTCCAGTGCCTCTAGTCCAGGGGCCCTTTTCAGTCCACTTTCTCTGAGAGATGATTTCTAGTCAATGCTATTCTGAGATGAAGCTACAATCCCACTAGAAATCCACCAAGCATCAGCGATGGACCATACGAATAAGAACGGCCAGAGAAAGGCAGGAATCAATGGAAACTGGATTAAGAACCACTCTCTAGCCTTTCTGTGCTGCCTGTTGAAATGCTGTCCAAGGAACAGGAAAGGAACTAGTGAGATAGCTACTGCAAATAATGGCCGTACTGCCCCCCATGGCCCGATTCCTCCGCTAAGCTCACTCCAGATTGCAGATACGATCCCAAGAGGTCTGAAACTCTGTTCATCAGAGGTCTCAATCTGGACCACGTACTCTTCCGCCACAATGCCCGCGATTATTATGAGGGCATGAATTTGCCGACTATTCTTAACCCGAAGATGAGAACTATGGACAACGAGTAAGACACCAGAATGGGAGGATAATATCGGTGAGGATGTACTTCGACTGGATGGTTCTTATGATGATTGGAACCATTCCGAGGCATCCCCATCGGAGTCCATAGAGTACTCGTCACCTACTTCCCTAGGGACTCTTTCTCTTCCAGTATGCCAAGTCTGTTGCTCCAGCCATATCTCTATGTCCTTTCCATCCAATTTGACTTCTATCAATCCTCCAAGTACATTTCCCTCCAGTACGAAAGAAACCTTACCAATAGAGGCAGATTGTCTAGAGAGATAGAAGACCGTCCCTCCCTCGTGAGCCTTCATTGCCATGGCATCCAGTGCGGTGTCTAGGACTCTATTTTCCCTTAGGATCGATAGAAGACCATCAATAGACTGAATTTCTGCAGAAATGATCTCAGAACTTCTTTTCACAGGAAATGAGGATCTCACTGGGTAATTACTAGGTTCCCAGTCAGGAAAAATCGACCTGATAGAGTCCCTAACCTTATCTGGATCGTCATGACTCCGGATTAACGTAGAAACACGCACCTTAGGATCCATACACTTCCGAATTGCTGAGCATTAATAGTGATAACCAGACTTGTCCATTTTTCACGAAAATTCAAACCATTTCCAACTCACGTTTGTTTATGGTCCAACGTTCTGGCCTGGTCTCACTAGCACTAATTATGATTCCAAATATCATTGTAATTGCATTCAGGACCCTTTCTCCTGAACTAGATGAAGCGCTTGCAAATGACGATTTAGGGCAAATCCTAACTCATTTATTAGCTACGGTAATTGGGATAATTCTAGCCTTTAGGTACTCCCGAGTGCATGATCACGAATTCCGTCGCTCTAAGGCCATAGATGCCCTGTCTAGAACCTACAAATTGGAAGATAAGGGACTCTGGGAAAAGGGGGAAGTGGCTATCCAGAGGCTGGAGGCGAGGGCGCATTCCGACTTCAAAGGTAGAAAGGCCTCACGCTCGAGGATGAGAATGCAAGGCAACATAGGGCAACTAAATAGAGAATTAGAAGAATTAGAGCACAATGAAGATGACTCCGAATATTCTGTTTCTGTGGACGGAATTGAAATCATCAAGGAAAAAATGGGAGAACAAAAATTGCCCGAGAAATCTTTTTTCCAGTTAATAGCAAATTTCTTATCTTCTTTGGTCGATAAATCAGCAAACAAGAGAGCGGAAAAGCATAAGCAAGAAATAAATAAAAAACAATCCATTACGAAAAAGAGAATCGATGATTTTCAATCGTCCAGCTCTGCTGGAGGATCTCAGTGGGTTATTCCAGATGGTACACAAAGGAAAACAAGATTCTGTAACTCATGCTCTACATACAACGATGCAGTTTCAGATTATTGCACATCATGTGGTTCTTTCATGAGTTGATGGGGAACGGTTGATATGACTCCTTTCGAGGCCAAAGTCAGACCTATGTCTGGTAAGCGAGACTATTACGATGTTCTTGGCATTTCCAAGGATGCTTCTGAGGACCAAATAAAACAGTCATTTCGTTCATTGGCTAGAAAATACCACCCTGACAAGAACCCCGATAACCCTGAGGCAGAATCTATGTTTAAGGAGATCCAAGAGGCATATGCAATACTTTCCAACCCAGAAGAAAGGAGAAAGTACGATGTCTTTGGGCACGAAAGACCGGGAGGATCACCATTCGGATCTCGTGGCTTTCAAGGCGTAGATATCAACTTCGATGACCTTTTCGGAGGAGGTTTTGAATCGATTTTCAGTCAATTCTTTGGTGGTCAGCAGCAAGACAGATCACGTGGATCCGACCTATTGGTCAGACATTCAGTCCCATTTCAAGCGGCGATGGATGGTATGGATGATGATTTAGAAATTGAGGTATTGAAGAATTGCCCTTCATGTAATGGCTCTGGATCTAATGTCGACGGCGGATCTAGAACTTGCCCCTCTTGCGAGGGAAGGGGTAGGATAGATGAGATTTCGATGATAGGTCCATTCAGACAGCGAGTAAGGAAGGATTGCGCACCATGCAGGGGTTCAGGGAGGCTTGTCACAGACCCCTGCTCCGAATGCAACGGAGATGGCAGGTCATTGCAGTCATTTCAGGTAAAATTCTCTGTTAGCCCGGGAATCACATCTGGCAATCGTCTTAGAATGCGCGGACAGGGAGAAGCTCCAAACTCTCAAAACGGACATCCAGGAGATTTATACATCGAGATAGAGGTACAAGA
>Ga0310343_10001198_pt1 | contig 13126 bp, 9 predicted proteins | sample HC15DNA2025_MG_FD_203519 | JGI IMG/M metagenome (GOLD analysis project Ga0310343, IMG submission 203519) | Marine microbial communities from station ALOHA, North Pacific Subtropical Gyre - HC15-DNA-20-25_MG | ecosystem: Environmental > Aquatic > Marine > Oceanic | place: Pacific Ocean: North... | reverse complement strand
TTTCCGCCAAAAACCGATATTTCCGATCTCGCCTTTGCGTGACTCGGATTCGAAGTTTACCAGCTCCCCCACATCTCCCGCCTGGGCCAGCAAAGCCTCGTGATGGAGGGATCCATGCATGTCGACAAAACGGATATATTCATACATGCGATCCTCGCTGGACTTTAGAATGCTGCTTAACCGGCAGGCTTCCTCATCAGTAAGAATGCCGTCAACGGCTCGATTTAAGAGCCTTTCCCACTGAAGCTGATCTATTGTTTCAATTTTCATGTCACTGACATTCCTCTTGCGTGCATCTTTCCTTGGATGCAATGCATCAGAGTTTTCCTTATGCGCTGTAACGCCTTGTAGGTAGCTTCGACCGACTTATTTTGCCTTTCAGCAATAACGTCAATGGTCTCCTCTTCAAAATAGTAATCGGTCAGAATCGCCCGTTTGTCGTCCGGCATCTCCGCCAAGCACTCCTTCAAATACTCGCGTCGTTGATCCAATTCAGGAATTAGCATCGCGTACCTTGAAGCGATCTCCTTCATGAGATCATCATCCAAGAATCGACGCCAACGAGCCGATTTCTCCCGGTGCTTGAGCATCATGTGATATGCGAAACGGAATGCCCAAGGGGCAAATGGCCGTGAGGGATCGTAGTCGTCTATTTTATTATAGAGGGCAATCGCGGTTTCCTGCAAAACGTCCCTAGCATCCTGCGAATGCGGCATTAACGAAAGTATGTAGCGGTAGATCTGCTTTTCATGAGAAATGAATAGCTGAACAAAGCGAGATCGCAAATCCTTGCTGTCTTCCGCTGACATAGACTAGGGCCTAAAACACACGTAGTTAAAATTACGGTAATTCGCTCTTTTTGGACAACCGCAAAGATTTGTTGTCCATCTTGTCCAAAATAGCGCAGTGGGTTTAAGATTTTGTTAGCTGTATCGGAGCTGGAACCGACAAAACCTCCCCAAAAACTTTATTCATAGTGTCAATCGTAAGTGCTTGCTGTCGCAAATTTCAGGTAGACGCTTTATGAGGGAAGTGCTCCCGAACGCTTAGTTCAGAAGCGCATTCGTTTTAATTTCTACGCAAACGTCGATCGCCGCCTGTCGGCGAACCTTGGAGATAACTCACTTGAACCGTCATGCCAGCAGCCTAAAACCAAGGCTCTAGCCAGTCATTTCGCGACTAGTTTCAAAAGTCGCCCTTTCGGTATTCGCTGGCGGAGATCGACCTGGTTCATAATCGCCAGGTCGTTATCGTCTAAGCCATGGGCTTCTTCTCCTGTTAGGTATTTCTGGAAAGTCATTTCTCCATCAGCTGCCTGAATTTTCAAGCGAGCCGGCTGCAAGCCTCGGATAGCGGAGTCCTGGATCGGCTTGAAGCTTTCAGCGATCCCATCGAACGCCGGACGATAGGCATGTCTATCCAACAGCATTGTATAGCTCAGAAAACTAAATATATTCCCATCGTAGGCGAAGAAAACGTTTTCGACCACCATGGTACCGCTCGAAGTCTTTATTAGCCCCTCAACCGAATACCCTGATTGAGAGCCCACTTTCAAGGATCCCGCTCGCACGGGCTGCAGGCCGAAACCATTAACGAAACTTCTAGCAGCTTCCTCTGGCGTACTCCCTTGCCCAACACCAAAGATAACGATAGCTTGACCTTGAACATCCGCCAGCACCACTCGACTGACCTCGTTTTTGACAAACCATCCTTGCGGGACATCGAATTGAAAATTCATGTCCGGGTGATAAAACTTGCCGCGAAGAGCCACGCCTTGCCTCGGATTCTCGCCCAACACAAGTCCGTCGATGCGTCTCAAATACTCGGATTCCCTAATCTTCAGGTCACCGTACCGGGCCCGCATTTGCATCGCTAATTCCATAATTCGCAATTCGCGCTCCCCTGGGTCTGGATGACTGGACTGCCAGCTTGGTAGTCGAGTACCTGATTTACTTGAGATCCGCCCTAGCGTATCGAAAAAGCCCGCTGATTCTTCAACCGCATAACCTGCTTTAGCGGAATACTCCACGCCGTAGAAGTCGGATTCCCTTTCCGCGTCTCGACCATACTTGAGGGTGAGCATCTGAAACACACTACTACCGAGTCCCAAAAATTGATCGGTGAAATTCTCGTTACCCGTAATACCTGTTCCGATCACCGCTCCAGTGACGAGTCCAATCTGGCCCCAATGCTGTTTGAGCGCCTGCTGGGACGCATGCCGAGCGGCCACGTGGGTAATCTCGTGACCCAGAACAAATGCCAACTGAGCCTCATTATTTAAGTGGGCTAGCAATCCTCGCGTGACGTACACATAACCTCCAGGCGAAGCAAAGGCGTTCACCACTGAGCTATCCATCACTCGAAACTGGAATTGCAGATTTCGATAAATCTCAGGTGTGGACGCCCGGCGGAGATCACTCTGGGCCAAAACGCGTTCTCCGATTCCCGTGACGTAGGCCGAAAGGTCGTCATCCGGATAAAGACCCATTTCCTGGATCAGTTCGCGATCGCTCTTTCGTCCCAATTCCAATTCTTGCTGCCAAGTATAGCCATAGCTCCGGTTCTCGCCCGTCAGAGCGCTCGGTTCGGTCACGCAGCTGGAAACAATCCACCCAGAGGATAAAAGGCACAAGCCTGTAAATATGACCCGATTCTTCGTCGTCATCAGCGTACTTCAGTAACTGTGAGAATATCCATTAGCACTCGGACAATTCCAAGCGGGAAATGCTTCTCTTCGGCTCTAGTTTGATTTAGGCAAGGTTAACCAAAAGCGAGTTTCTCCGGATTCCCAGCCTATCAGCTCAGTTTCACCGCCCTGGGTGCGAGAAAACTCTCTGAATAGATTGAGCCCTAAACCAAACCCATCTACGCCCGGTTCCTGGCACAGTCCGTGCAGGCGAAACGATCGAATATCCTAACCTGAGCTTCCTTGGGAATTCCCTCGCCCCCATTTGGATATCTCCATCGTAATTGTAGCGTCATCACCACTCGCCCGAATCCGCGCCCAGAGAACCTTTTCATCGTTATACTTGACCGCTTTGCTGAGCAAGTTCTGCAAAATCCGGGTAACGAGCGAATAGTCAAGGTTGGCTGCCAATGGTGACGAGCAGTTGGATACAGAGGAAATGCGACGAACCGTGAGGGCTCTAGAGCCAAAAGAGCCACGCGAAATGTGGGAACGAGGCCATCATTATGGAGATATGGAACGAACCGAGCAATCAAACATGAATGTAGAGTGTATCCGGCACACGACAATCGCAGGGCTTAGTTCTGCGACCGTTTTCAGTTCACGAAGAGAAGAGCTCTAGATTTTTAAAGCAGCGGGATCCGCGAAAGGTATAATAAACTTCTAGCCTGTCTTCTCAATCTCCTTAAACAGGCAGGATGCCTACACTACTCTCTCATCCCCCTAGCTTTGCATCATGAGGCTCCACTTGTTCTCGGAATTGGTCACCATTTGCTAATCACAAAATAATTGCACTTGTCTCCTCCTCAGTAGTGGACAATTTCCCTATGTTTTAACGTGAAATATCCCCCTTTTCCGTGAGGCGTGACAACGAAGAGCTGAAGTTCAAGAAGACCCTCTCCTATGCCAATGGATATCGGGAGCTGGGCATGTTTAAAGAAGCCCTTGAGGAAATCACGACACTATCAGAAAGATTGGCCTCTCGGCTTGAGACGCTTCAATTGAAGCTAGCCATATTTTTTGAAAGCAAGGACTGGGCCGCAGCCGAATGTGTCGCCAAGGAGCTTACAATAAGAGAACCGGCTGACCCTGGCAATTTGATTAATCTGGCCTTCGCCGTAAGACGAACCCAATCGATAGCCGAAGCCAAAGCGATACTCGCTGACGCAGCCAAAAGATTCCCTAATGTAGCTATCATTCATTATAATCTTGCCTGTTATGATTGCCAACACAACGAGCTGGAATCCGCAAAAGAGAAACTCGTACAAGCGATATCGATCGATCCCAAATACTTGGATATGGCTAAGTCCGATGAAGACTTATTCACATTAACGGAATGGCTCGACAATTTGGAAATCTCGTGAGCGGATATTAAGGGCTAACTTTTTACAATTGCGAATCAGCCTTAATCCGGACCACACTCCAACATAGGAGTGGGATTATCTAGGTATTTCGATAGCATGCTCCTTTGATTATCGTGCTATAACCCCACTCTTACGATCATCGCATTCGCTTGATCACACCATGCTTACACAAAGCTTAGCCTGTTTCTAATTTTCACTTCAAGCGAGTCTGAAAAGACTGCAATTCGGTTTAAGTGACTAGCGAATTTCCTTTGGGTCGATACGCTTAACCCGCTGAATGCGGGCTCGGAACAATTCGTCCATCAACAACTTGGTTTTTTCGGAAATGAGAGCCTCTGCCTCTTCCAAGCTAGGCAGTGGCGATTGATCCCGTTCGCTATCTGGTTCTGAAGAATATTCCTCCTTTTCCCGAATCGAATCTTCAACGAATCCCTGCTCGACTTCGGAGCCATCCTCAACTCCACCCGCTTCGATTTCCGTCGGCTGTCCCTCCACGATAGCGATTCCAGGGTCCTCGGCTATTACCACTGACTCTTCTTCTGACCGGATTTCCCCTACTGGGGATTGTTCACTGCTAGGTTCGAAGGCTTTTTTTTTTCCGGCATCGAGTTGGCGACACCGGAAAGCTCGCGAATCAGTCCGTCAATGGCTCTAGCTCGGCACTCCTCTGATGCTTTCAGCAACGCCACTTCGAAATTCACCTTTTCGTTTAACCCAAACTTAAGTCCACTTTCGCTCCTGCGAAGGCTGTCCAACAAACGGGTTATCGCCTCTGTTGTCATGGAAATACCTAAACTCGAATCCGACCCGCCATTTTTTATGGCCGATAACAAGTTTTCTCGAAGGTGGGTCTGCAGATCCACTAGAGCCCTAAAAAAGTCCCGACCCGAGGCATCGAAATCATCGACCAAGTCCAGGATCCTTGCATGATCACCCGACGCAATGGCTTTCGCCAACTCGGTAGTCTGCTCAACACTGACTAGACCATAGACCTGAAGCACATCCTCCTCGGAAATGCTATCGCCACAAAACGCAATCATCTGATCCAGGATCGACTGAGAATCGCGCATTCCTCCATCCGCCATTCGGGCAATCGCTTGCATCGCGTTTTTCTCCGCGGCAATCCCTTCTTCTTTGCAGATGCGAGCCAAACGCTCTTGAATCAGCTTTTCGGGTATGGGTTTAAGATCGAATCGCTGGCACCTAGAAATGATCGTTGGAAGAACCTTCTGGGCCTCGGTCGTCGCGAAAATGAATTTAACATGTTCTGGAGGCTCCTCGAGGATCTTCAGCAAGGCATTGAAAGCCGCCGTCGAAAGCATGTGCACCTCGTCGATGATGTAGATTTTGTAGCGTCCTTGACTCGGGGAGTATTGTGCATCGTCCCGTAGATCGCGCACTTGCTCCACCCCATTGTTCGAGGCTCCATCGATCTCCAGCACATCCATGCAGGAGCCGCTCATGATGGCTTGGCAAATCTCGGAATCCTCGGGTGGATCGATTTTCGGACCGTCTTCGCAATTCAAGCACTTGGCAAATAGGCGAGCAGTAGTCGTTTTACCTGTACCTCGTGGGCCTACGAACAAGTAAGCGTGGGCGATGCGATCCTGAGTGATAGCGTTCTTCAATGTTCGCACAACATGATCTTGACCGACTAGATCATCGAACTTCTGGGGTCGCCACTTCCGAGCGATTACTTGATAGCCTGTTGCTGACATTAAAGAGGAAAAGGTTTGCTAACCACGAATAACACGAATCGACACGAAAAATTCTTCAGAGTCCAACAGGAAAACGATAAATAATTTCTAAACGTCTTCGCCATGCCAAATCGCGTACTCGTAGGGCTGATATTCTGAAAAGGATCATTTCCAATCCCATAGCCAATTTCTCCAGCGTAACCTCGCCTGATTGGGGGAAGAGTGGCCAGGCGACCTACGGCGCATGCGAAACGTGGCTACCGTTGCTACCTTCCGGTCCTGGCGGGATTCGCCCGTCCAACATCGCATAGGACCTGGCCGACGCGAAATCTGACGCAGCCAGAGGAGGTTTCAATATTAAATTAGACTAGTCGGCAACTATTGAAGAAGGCAGTCCCTGCGGACCATGCATTTTAATCTCAGTGCCCTGAAGACAAATCCGCTTTGCGGACAAAGGTGAACTACCACAAACCATAACGTCTAGGGGTATTTTCCAAACGAGGACTTGCATGCCTCAAAAGCCTACTAAATCTAAATAATGTTAGTTTTGGTCTGCTTGCTTTTCGACAGATGAAATAATTCAAGGACGCCCATCGCCAGCATCGCCACAATCACAACGATGACAGCGATAGCTCCTAGTATCTACTAGGGAGAATCTCCGATTATGAAAGCCACTGCTAGCTCCTATACCGAACCCCTTGACCTATCACATTAAACCACAAGAAGCACCCTTTAAAAAGGATGAAGGTTTAAGAGAGAGTATTCAGGGGTGACGGAAGAATCGAAAGACGGCTAGCGTTCGCCCCTCATAAGCAATCCTTCATCATTATTTCTGCGCCTGTAGCTGATTCACTACGGATATGTCTTCCAAGGTCGTGGTATCCTGGTGAATTTCTTTGCCGGCAGCGATATCCTTCAAAAGTCGACGCATGATCTTGCCGCTCCGCGTTTTTGGAAGAGCTGAAGCGAAGCGAATCTCGTCAGGCTTAGCAAAGGGGCCGATTTCCGAACCGACATGGGCTCGCAAGGTCGCTTTTAATTTGTCATCACCCTTGAATCCGTCCTTCAAAGTGACGAAGCAAACGATGGCGCTGCCTTTGATTTCGTGAGACCGCCCTACTGTGGCTGATTCGGCAACTGCTCCATGGCTCACCAAAGCGCTTTCGACTTCTGCAGTTCCCAATCGGTGTCCTGAGACATTCAATACATCATCAATCCGACCGACTATCCAAAAATAGCCATCCTTGTCCTGGCGACAGCCATCTCCACAGAAATATACGCCTTTGTAATCGCTCCAATAAGTCTCTTTGTACCGCTTATTATCTCCGTAGAGCGTGCGCAGCATGCTGGGCCAAGGCTGGGTGAGGACCAGCTTTCCGCTTCTCCCTTTACGAACTTCCTTGCCCTCGTCGTTGAAAACCTTGGGAACGACTCCGAAAAATGGGAGCCCCGCAGATCCTGGCTTAGAAACCGCCGCTCCAGGTAAAGTGGTTATCATGATTCCGCCGGTTTCCGTCTGCCACCATGTATCGACAATAGGACAACGCCCCCCACCAATTACCTTGTGGTACCATTTCCACGCTTCCGGATTAATAGGCTCTCCAACCGATCCCAGCAAGCGCAGGGAACTCAAATCATGTTTGAGAACGTGATCCTCACCCCATTTCATAAAAGCCCGTATAGCCGTTGGGGCGGTATAGAAGATCGTCACCTTATGGCGATCGACAATCGACCAGAATCGATCAGGTCCGGGCGAATTGGGAGCCCCTTCATAAATAACGTTTGTTCCCCCATTACTCAAAATTCCGTAAACCACGTAGCTATGCCCAGTAATCCAGCCAATATCTGCCGTGCACCAATAGGTATCGTTCTCCTTAAGGTCGAATACGTATTTCGACGTCATCGTAGTCCCCAAGAGGTATCCCCCACTCGTATGCAACACTCCCTTTGGTTTTCCGGTGCTCCCACTCGTGTAGAGGACGAAGAGCGGCGTTTCGCTATCGAACGCTTTCGCCTTGTGCGTGTGCGGAGCATCAGCAACAATATCATGCCACCATAAATCACGGTCCTTTCTCATGTGAACACGATTCCCGGTTCGCTTCAAGGTGATCACGTTCTCGACAGACGGACAGCCTCGCAAAGCAGTGTTCACATTGGATTTCAGATCCAAAATCTTGCCGCGCCGCCAACCTCCGTCAGCAGTAATCACCAGTTTCGCCGAGCAATCGTTTACCCTATCCTTAATTGATTCTGAACTGAATCCGCCAAAAATTACCGTATGGACCGCTCCAATCCGGGCACAAGATAGCATAGCCACTACGGCTTCGGCCACCATCGGCATATAGATCGCGACGCGATCGCCTTTGCGGATACCGAGGGTTTCCAAAGCGTTGGAAAATTTGCATATTTCTGTATGTAACTGCCTGTAGGTAAGAGTCTTATTATCTCCAGGCTCCCCCTCGAATATCAGAGCTGCCTTGTTTTCCCGAGCGGTGCCCAAGTGTCGATCCACGCAGTTTTCGCAAACATTGAGCTTACCTCCAATAAACCATTTAGCGTGCGGCTCTTTCCACTTAAGCGTCTGTTTCCAAGGCTTTCGCCATAGGAGCAAATCTTTTGCTTGAGTATTCCAAAACTTTTTTGGATCCTTCACAGATTCCGAGTAAAGCCTCCTGTATTCGGCCATACTTTGGACAGCAGCCTGTTTCTTGAATTCCGGAGACGGCGGGAATTTTTCGCCATCTTGCGCTACTGAATTGACGTTGTCTGCCACAACTATTCTTTAATTTCGATAATACGAGTTGAGGGGTGAAAAAACCGAATACCAGCAAAATCGCTCGGAAGGGTCAAGTCTCGGATCTCAAATGCCATAATCCTATTTCGAATTTCTGAATACGCCTGAACTCAGGTGTTGCAAACGAGGGAATCCGTATCCGCCAGGAAATACAACCTATTCAAATTTCAACCTGATCTCATCTTATACGCCAAGCCTATGGCCGACGAAAAACAAAAAAATACCGAGGAAACCGTCCAAGTCGAAGGTGTCCTCGAAGTGACAAAGAAGAAAACCGGGCAGCTCCTCGATCTGACGAAAAATGGTCGTCAGCGGCCAACCGACCCTTTCATTCCCAAGGAACTCATTCGCCGTTTCAAACTAAAAAGTGGCAGCTACATAGTAGCCCAAGCAACAACGGACCCGCGGTTCCAGAATCCAAAGGTTAGATACATCGATACCGTTGATGGCTTAACCGTTGACGAGCGACGCAAGAAACTCGAGTTCACCCAACTGACCACAATTACTCCAGAAGAGCAGATCCGCCTGGAAACCGAGCGTAAAAAGATGACCACTCGGGCCATGGACTTATTCTGTCCGCTTGGCAAGGGAACACGCGGCCTCATCGTCGCCCCACCACGAACCGGTAAAACGACTTTGCTCACGCACATCGCGCAAGGGACAGCCGCCAACCATCCCGAAATAACGCTTCTCATACTTCTGGTCGACGAACGACCCGAAGAAGTTACCGATTTCAGGAGGAATATCGAAGGCGAAGTTTGGGCATCATCAAACGACGAGGATCTACCCAGCCACATTCGTATCGCCGACCTTTGTATAGATAGAGCCAAACGGCTTGTCGAAACGGGCAAGGACGTGGTCATCTTAATGGACTCGATTACCCGCTTGGCCCGGGCCCACAACTCCTCCAAGAAATCGGGGCGAACGATGTCTGGAGGCCTCGACATCCGGGCCCTCGAAAAGCCTCGCCAACTTTTCGCCGCCGCCCGCAACACAGAAGAGGAAGGCAGCCTGACCATTGTCGCCTCAGCCCTGATTGAGACTGGCAGCCGCATGGACGACATGATTTTCCAAGAGTTCAAGGGAACGGGAAACATGGAAATGGTTCTCGACCGAAAGGTGGCCGACATGAGGCTCTATCCAGCCATGAACATCGCGTCGTCTGGAACCCGTCGCGAGGAACTGCTCATTCCCGAAGATCTACTGGAAGGCATACATTTCTTCCGTCGGGCTCTCGTGCAGCAAAAGACGGAAGAAGCGACTGAGACCATGCTTACGCGACTCTCGAAAACCGAGAGCAATCAGGATCTCCTGGATCTCATCAACCGCTGACGAATCTCGTTTATTCCAAATTTGCTCAACATTCTTTCCTTGAATATATACATTTCCGTCCACTTCTCGCTTGAATTAGCAAATACTGCTGCCAGAAAAGACGGTTTCCCTCCTCACCCCCGTGAGGCGATCTCCTTTCGTTAAAGGCGCTTATCTATGGAAAGTTTCTCTAAACAGTGTCTAGACATGGCTCGCTCCATGCTATGCCACAATTTGGGCTCCATCAAACAGGATGGTACCATTACGCCGTTCGAGGGGGAAGCGCCTCGTCCAGACGAATCGGGTCACGCAGCCCTCGCGATCGGGGAATTCCATCGAGCGACAGGAGAAGTAGAACTCGAAGGCAAGGACCTTATCGATCTCGCCGCCCGATGCATTACCGCTCAGGTATTCAGGGATCCCCCGCAAGAAAACGGACTAGCCTACGCCGCTCTTGGTCTTTTGTCCTTCGGCCCATCTAAGGAACGCAATCCTGTTTGGGAACGCCTAGTCGACGAAACGCGAGAACGCTTAGACAAGCTCCTCTTGAGCCGGAGCGATTACGAAAGCCATTGGCAGGCTTTCAACATTGCCAAAGCCGTGTGCCGTTTCAGTCTCGGGCTCTCCAAAAAAGACGAAACTGGCCGACTAATTGAGCTCCTTGTATCGCGAATCGATGATTCTAGCTCCAACGGCTACTTTGATGATGTTGGCGAAGGCCTGGGTGGCGACTTCTCTATTTACGGTGTTCTAGCGTTCGTTTTCACGCGCCAATCGCTCCAATTGCATTCGAATCCTGGTCTCCGCGATCGCAAATTGCCCAGTCTGAGAACCTACGCCCAGAAGTACATCAAACTGCTGCCGGATATGGTTCGAGAAGACGGTTTGGGTTGGGCCTATTCGAAATCGGCCGGTGCCTACGGGCAAATGCACCTGATCAGCCTGCTTCTTCAAGGATTCCGCGATGGCTGGGTTCCCGAGGATCAGCAGCAAAAGTTTTTCAACTTACTCAAGCGCCTATTCTATTTTTTCTATGTAAACTACTTGGATCAGGAACACGGATACCTCGTAGTTCGCGACGCTGAGCGCACGGCATACTCGAATCATACGACACGTCTAGCAAATTTTGACGGAGCCCGCTACCTTAGCCAATGGGCTCGGCTTTCTAAGGACATCAAGGCACCACCCGGTGAAGCCACGAACACATTCAAGTCTGGATGCCGCTTTGTTATATTCGACAAGTCTAATAAGAAAGAGCAAGGGCTGCTATTATACCGCGACGTCAATTCGGGACTGCAAATTCAAATGCCTCTCGTATCCTCCGGTGGTACCGCTACGGCAGATTGCTTGCCCTTCCCTCATTCGCCAGGCGTATTCGATTGGCCGAACAATACCTACCTCCCCGTAATGCTTCCCGAACTCACCTTTAGTGGAGAGAAGTTCATTCCTGCCTTCTACGGAAAGCGGTGCACGACGGGGCTTGGATTCAAGCGCTCCTTCTACTTCAGATACGAGCAACCAGATCTCATCAACACGGATGAGAAGATGATCTCCAACATCGGTTCGTGCAAAGTTAGCTGGACCTTCGCCGGCAACAAGATCACCAGCGAATTTATATACACCGTCAAAAACCAGATTACGCTCGACCGCTTCCGCTATGTTCTGGCTATTGGTTCGCCTCACTCGCAGTACCGCGTCGAATCCAGCCCAATGCTCGGACAAGAGGGCCTGCGGTGCCTAGTTCAAAAAGATGATTTTCAAGGAACGTGGAAAGAGACTGAAGTCGTGACCAACGACGAATCGTATCGCACCAACTACGGGAACATTCATTACCTACAGACTCTCGAGCGCGAACATCCTTTGATCATGCGTCCGGGTCAGACTTATCGACTAGCTGTCTCTTTCGAGCCCGATATTATTGCCGTCGGAGAAGCGTAATAGCGGGCATCCAGAAGCTGGAGTAGGGTTTAACGGCAAACAAAAGATGCTCGCGAAACGTATCATCCCCTGCCTAGACGTACATGCTGGGCGCGTCGTAAAAGGCGTTAAATTCAAGGAGCTCCGTGACGCAGGAGATCCAGTCGACTGCGCTAAGGCTTACGAAGAGCAGGGGGCCGACGAATTAGTATTCCTGGATATAACCGCCTCCAGTGATGAAAGGCAAATCATGCGGCATGTTGTAGAAGCAACTGCATCCGAATGCTTTATGCCGCTAACCGTAGGAGGCGGCTTGCGAAACCTGAAAGACATTCGTAAAATGCTGCATAGCGGAGCAGATAAGGTCAGCCTAAACACCGCAGCGATCAATGATCCCAACCTTATCCAGGAAGCTGCTAAGAAATTCGGCAACCAGTGTATCGTGCTGGCGATCGACGCCAAGCGTGATGGCGATAGCTGGACTGTATTCACCCATGGAGGACGCAATCCCACTCCACTCAATGCTATCGAATGGGCCAACAAGGGAGTTTCCTTGGGGGCCGGAGAAATTCTGTTAACTAGCATGGATGCCGACGGCACACTCGCCGGCTATGACTGCGAACTGACCCGACGCATTTCTGAGGCGGTAGAAGTTCCCGTGATAGCCTCGGGCGGGGCTGGTAATCTGGATCACCTAGTAGAGGTCCTAGAGGAAGGCAAAGCGGACGCGGTTCTCGCCGCTAGCATTTTTCACTTTGGCACTTATACCATAGCACAGGCCAAACGCCGTTTAGAAGAGTCTGCGTTGCCCGTCAGATTGTAGGATCGACCGGAGGGACAGTGCCTAATTCTCATCGGTCTTCGCAAACCAAGACCTCCATTGACGCGCACGATATTCTGGATCAGTCGGCTCGTTCCTCTTCAATACACCTACGCTCAACCTTAACACCCCTCTGGCGTCAATCTACTTTGACTCCTCCACCTCGATGCCCTCGACGAACGACTGGTCAGCGAACTCCAACGGGGTCGCCTCGACTATCACCGCTCCGTCAAAGCAAGGACTCTTCAGCCTTTCCTTTGAGCATGCCCGAGATATACGGAAATTCATCTGTCACACAGTTATAGTAAATACCATCTGGACAATCTAGAGTTGCCGCGAATAAGCCATTGAATTCGTCCAAATCGCCAAGCCTTCCAAGTATTCATAATTCTAGGTGAATCGCCCATCGATGTCCCGCCCCGCTCATCACCATCTCCAGGAGGGGTTCCGTTCTTTAAGCCGTAGCTGGACTTCAACTTTTTTGAGCCACTAATCAAATTATAAGCGTTGTTCTCATCGATTCCTAGATAATACCGA
>Ga0310343_10001197_pt1 | contig 13127 bp, 18 predicted proteins | sample HC15DNA2025_MG_FD_203519 | JGI IMG/M metagenome (GOLD analysis project Ga0310343, IMG submission 203519) | Marine microbial communities from station ALOHA, North Pacific Subtropical Gyre - HC15-DNA-20-25_MG | ecosystem: Environmental > Aquatic > Marine > Oceanic | place: Pacific Ocean: North... | reverse complement strand
TTAAAAAAGTGATTAGTTATGATTTTATTTAAAATTAGTTATTTAAAATAAATAATATTTTATTTTTTTATAAAAATAATATTTTATTTTTTTATAAAAATAATATTTTATTTTTTTATAAAAATATTATAAATGTTGAGTTTTAGAATGAATATGTATAATAATTATAATAAACAAACAAGCCAACAAACAAGCCAACAAACAAGCCAACAAACAAACCAACAAACAAACCAACAAACTTTAAGAATGGGTTCAACTACAAGAAGAGTTTGTGCTGCATTATATGTTCAAGGAAATAAAACATGTAATACATGTGGAAGTAAAAAAAAATAAAATATAAAATATAAGATTTAAAATTGATATTTATAAAATATTTTTTTTAAAATAATAAAAACAATTTATTATTTTAAATCAATGGATACTTTTCATTATATAGACTTTAATACAGAAAATAGTGATTCATTAAAAAATGATAGAATAAGTCAAATGAAAGCAGTTCAAGACGAAGGATTAGAACTATTTAAAAAAAAGAATGCAGATTATGGTGATGCATTTGCTAAATTTGGAGTAGTTGGTGTATTGGTTCGCATGGGTGATAAAATATCAAGATTACAATCAATAACTACAAAATGTGTAAATTTAGTAAATACTGAATCTTTACGTGATACATTAATTGATTTACATAATTATTCAGCAATGGCAATTATGCTTTTAGACCAAGATAAAAAAGAAAATAATATTTCAATGCCACCTCCTCCACCAAGTCCAATTTCAAAAAGATAATTATATTAGTATATATAAAATGAGTGAAAATTTTACTTTTGAAACTGCGGAACAATTTATAGAAGATAATATTGAATATGTTAAACGTTTTAAACCTTTTATTATAGAAAATATAAATAATAAAGGAAACTATACAGTGACAATACCTGAACCTGAAAACTTATTTCACAGCTCTGATATAAATTATAAATATTTTAGTAATAAAAATAATAACACAAGAGGGATGGAATATACTCGAGGAGCACCTATAGAATTAGCAAGAGAATTACGCAAAATGATAAATTGTATTAATTATAATATAGGAAAAGGAATAAAAAAACGCACAAAACAAAGAAGAAAAACAAAACAAAGAAGAAAAACAAAACAAAGAAGAAAAACGAGACAAAGAAGAAAAACAAGACAACAAAAATAAAATTGATAATTAAATAATTTTTTTTATATTAATTCAAAAATTAGAGTTAATATAAAATGACTAATAGAGAAAAGATTTCATTAATTATTTTTAGAGATATTGATAATAAGTATAAAGTTAATTTATTCAGATCATCACATCCATCTACATTACCAATGCCTCCATCAGATTGGCTAAAAAAATATAACCATCACATCTAAAAACTTAAAAACTTAAAAACTTAAAAACTTAAAAACTTAAAAATTAAAAAATTAAAATTGATATATTTTTATTTTTTAGTTTATTCAATAATAATTAAAATATGTCTTCAAACTATTCTAATTATGGAGCTTTTATTATTAACGCAAATGGTGGAAAAGAAGAATCAGCACATGTTCATATAAGTACATCTTATATTGCAAATTTAAAAAATAATTGGGCATACAAAAACAAATCAAATATTCCAAAATTAAAAAATAGTGTGTCTGTATATCATAATAGTGATTTTAAAGAAATCATGAATAAATTGGAAGCCAGATTTGCTAATACTTCTTCAACATAATATGTAAAGTAATACTAATTATTAAGATAATTAATGATATAATTAATATGCAAAGATTATAATAATTTTTTTTTAAATAATAATACCATACTTTCCAAAACCAAAAATCTTTTATCATAAATGTATCTACTTCTTTATAACCTTTTTTTTCATAATATTCTTTAACACCTTCACCGCTAATAACAACTATTCCATATAATCCATGTTCCATAGATTTAATTTCTGCAAGTTCCAAAAGACCTCCTCCAATACCAGTATGTTGACAACCATTTTTATCAAAACTGCTAACAGCGGTAGTATCTCCATATACATGTAATTCTCTTATAAGACCTTTTTTTTTCAAAATTTCAAATTTGGTCATATTATTTTTTTCTTCTACTATTCGTAACCTAATAAATCCAAATAATGCACGTTCGTCATAACTTTCATAACTAATAAAATAGTCAGTTCCTTCATTACCATAATATTGCATAATACAATATTTTGCAGGTTTATTATAATATTTACTATGACGTCCAATTTCACGAGCTCTAATATCATTTGAATAAACATTATCTCCATCAAGCATATTATCAACCATTTGTCGCATATTACCAATATTATTGCCACCTTCAACATAAACAGAACATGGAATATCTCTAATAACACGTGGCAATCTAACCCATTTTGGACAAGTTTCCATTGAATACCTAACAACATCAATTAATAATTGTGGATCTTTGTCAAAATATGGTACATATTTTCCTGCTTCATACCATTTTTTAATAACAGTCCAAGGAACAGTTTGACATGGATAAACTTTCATTTGATCTGGGCAAACAACACTATAAACATAATCAAACATTGCTTTATCAATTTCAGGTGAAGCATCAGGTAAATCAGGCATAATATGAATATCAATCTTAAAGCAATTATCTTTTAAATATTTCATAGCCCATAAAAGTTGTTCTACATTATGTCCACGATTAATTTTCTTTAAAATTTTATTGTCAACATGTTGTGCACCAAGTTGTACACGTGTAACACCCCATCGCCTAAATCGCCAAAGCCATTCATCATCTAAGGCATCAGGACGAGTTTCAATGCAAATTCCAATAATATGAACTTTTGCAGTTTTATTAATTTTAATTTCTTCTTCAACTGATAATGGCTGTCTAATATTACTTAATAAATTTAAATCAAGTTTAAAATTCAAACAATTATCATAATTGTTATATACTTTACGTAAATCAAAATAAATATTTGCAGCATAAAAGAGATCACGATGATAGCGTTCTAAATAATCCACAGGATATTCTGTATAAGTTCCACCTTCAACAATAATTTCTAATTTATCAATAACATGACCATTACTAAAATAAGTATCCATACGATTTAGCATTTGACCAATAGCATAAAATTTATGCTGATTAGCACGCAAAACAGCAGGCTCATGAAATAAATAACTTCTGGGTTGAGCCTGCCATCCATTACCTTCATGAGCAGGTTCATTAGGACAATAATAGCAGTTGTGTTTGCAGCTAAATTTTTGTCCATCAGGAAAAGGCGCAGTAATAACAGTAATGCTGGTAATACCAGAAATATTACGCATAGGTTTTTTGCGTAACAAAAGTTTCATAATTTTAAAATTATCACGCAAACCTTCTTGAAAATCATTCATAGTTAAAACATTATTTAAAACATTTAATAAAATAGATTTACGTAAGCCTTGTATTTTTGATTTTCGCATTTGTTTATTTAATTCAGCTTCAAATTTTTTATAAAGTATATTATTGTCACTGACATTTAAAAATTCACTATTTTCGTTTAACATAATTAACAAATTTTCAAAGATTTTTTTAATACCTTGTACATCCCATTTAGATACATCAAAATTGTTATAATCATCGGGACCCATTTTATTTTTAGTATTAATAAAATCTTCAATATCAGTATTCATAATAAACAATTATTTGAATATATTATTTTGTTTAATAAAAAACAAATAAAATAATAATCAATTTTATTATTAATAATTTAACTAATATTTAAAACTATAAATATTAATTTATAAACTCATTATATATTAATATTAAATATGGATAATATAAATTTGGATATAACAACCTATTCAATAGAAGAAATGGAAAATTTATTAAAATTAAAACCACCATATAATGATAAAGATTTATTTATAAAAAAAACAAAATTAGTAACTAATATAATAGAAAGTAGAATAACAGAAGTAAAAAAAGAAGAATTATTAATTTTTTTAGATAATATATATAATAAATTATCAAATAATTTAGTTAAAATAGATGAAACAAATTTTAATGATGTAAAACAATATGATGGAAATCATTTTATAATTAAAAATGAAAATAATGAATATAGTTCAACATTAGAAAACAATAAACAAATAAATAAATCTATAATTAAACGTACATATACAATAGATAGTTTATTTAGACAAAATTATAATGCAAATGATAATCAAAGTCATAATTATATAATAACATTACCTGAAACAATTAATAAGGCAATTACAATGTCGGTAAATTCAATAGAAATTCCATTAACATATCATAATATTAGTGAAGAATTAAACAATAATAGTTTTAAAGTATCATTATTAGATAAAAATAATAATCCTAAAGATATTTCATCATTATTAATGTTACCAAATGGTTTATATGAAGCAAGATATAATACAACAGAAACATTAAATAGAGCAAGAAATATAGTAACTGAAATAAGTAATCAGTTATTATCATTTAATACTGATATATCAAATGAAGGTAGATTAGATTTTGGAATAGATGTTAGAAGTGGATATGGAATTTTTAGATTTATTCCTATTAATAATAATTTTTTTGATGACAATAAAATAGAAATAGATTTTGATGTAAATAATAATGAAAATATATTAGATCAAGTGACAGGGAAATATATTAGTACTTCTTGTTATCAAAATAAGTTACAACAAAAATTAGGTTGGCAATTAGGTTATAGAATAGATAAATTTATAATAGATAATAGTAATAATTTTCCATCAAGAGCTATTTGTTATATAAATTATCCACGTTATTTGTACATTGCAATAGATGATTTTCAATCAAGTTCTCGTAATTATTTTTCAATAGCATCAGATTCAATAATAGCACCAAATATAATAGGAAGAATAAATATATTAAATTTATTAGAAAAAAATAGTGCTTTTAAACAAGGAGCAGCACCTGGAGATTTTTTATATAATCAAAAATTTTTGAGAGAATATTTTGGTCCAACAGACATAAATAAATTAAAAATAAGTTTATTAGATGAATATGGAAGACCATTTACATTAAATAATATGGATTGGAGTTTTATATTAAGTTTTGAATGTTTTTATAATTAATAAATTTATATAAAATAAATATTAATATTTATTAATATTTATTAATATTAAATATTAATAAATATTAATTAATATGTCTTGTCACGAAAATTATTTAAAAGAATTCTTTAATGATCCAAAAAATACAGATGAATATAAAGTAAATTTTTTAAAAAAATATTATTTTAGTATAGTAAATTGTTATTTTAATATTGAGTTAAAAGATTTTTTAATAGGTGCAATAAAAAATAATAATAATTTAATTTATTTTGCAACAAAGATAAATGATAAAAAATTAATATATAATATAAAAGAAAAAAAGTATTATAAAAAAATAAATAATAATTTATTTGAAATAAATTTAAATGATTATAAGGTTGAATTATTTATAGAAAATAAAAGAATGTCTTGTTTAAATAATAAAATATGTATTATATTATAAAGAATTTATAAAAATTTTAGATTCAAACAATTTCATCAACAAGACCAATTTTTTTATATTTTTTTGAATCCCAATTGCATCCATTATTTAAATAAGGTATAAGTTTAGTATCTGTAATTTTTGATTCGATAATATTACAAAAAATGTTATATAAATAATATTTAAAATTATCAACATTACCTTCACCATCTTCACATTGTTTATAATAATTCCAATAATTAGTGTTATGATATTTATTAATAATAATTTTTGCATTAGAATTTATAATTCTATAATGAAACAATGACGCTAAAATAATACCAACATCAACACATTCATTGTCAACAATAGATATTAATTCATATTGTAATTGATTTTTAAATTCAATAAATTTATAAATATCTTTTAAATAACCTCCTTTAGAGTTAATATGTATATAAATATTTTTATTAAATAATAAATAAATGTTATCTTTTACAAATTTAATATATGATATTAAAGTATCAATAGAATCTTTATCTACAATAGCATTAAAATAAATATTATTGTTACGAAGGTTAATTTTATTATTATTTAATGAATTATAATAGTCTTTTGAAAGACAATAAATATTTTTTTCTTGTATTGAAAAATTTTCAATATATTTTGAATGAGAATATTGATGATATTTTCTTTTGTTCATTTAAAATTATAAAATAATTAAAAAAATATTTATAAAATAAATATCAATTTTTAAATATAAAAAAAAATTGATATTTATATTTTTAAATAATTTAAAGTTTTAAAAAATATTTAAGTAAAGATGTCTTCTTCTTCTTCTTGTTCTTCTTCTTCTTGTTCTTCTTCAAACTTTCTTTCATTATACATTCCAATTATTTCTGAATATACAAGCGAAACATATATAAAAAAAATGTTTGCTAAAAAAAATATTGGTAAAATTGCACATGTAGATTTTGTTAAAAATATTGCCAAAAATCGTCGGGAAGCATTTCTTCATTTTGAAGAATGGTTTAATAATGAAGAAGCAAATAATCTTAAAGAAGATATTTTAAATAAAGATACAAAAACGCGTTTTAAATATAATGATTCTAACAAGTTTTGGCCTTTATTAGTAAATAAAAATCCAAATAAAAAAGAAGTTAATTCTAATTATATTATTCTTGATAATTCAGAAATTAAAAATAAATATAAATTAAGTCTTAATTTAAATAAAAAAAATGAAAATTTACCAAATATTAGAAATAAGAAAGAAAAGAAGACTACATAAGTATAAAATAATTAAAATAATAAGTATAAAATAATTAAAATAATAATTTAAATAATAATTAAAAAATTGCATATTTTTTTTTTATATTATTATATTTAATTATGTCAAATAAACAGCAATTTAGTAGTAGAGAAAGAAAAAATAATAATAAAAATAATAAAAATAATTATATTTATAGTTCAAAACACATTAGGTTAAATAAAAATAAATATAATAATAAAGACAAAAATGCAGACAAAAATGAAGACAAAAATGAAGACAAAAATGATGATAAAAAATAGTAAATAAAAATTGATAAAAAATAATATTATTTTTTTTTTAATAAAAATAATATATAATGGGTGCAGGAATATTACCAATAGCTCTTTATAATGGTGCTATATATTTATTATTAGGACAAGAAAGAAATAATTTATGGTCAGATTTTGGAGGATCATCAAATAAAAATGAAAAACCATATAAAACAGCAATAAGAGAGGGTTATGAAGAATTAAATGGATTTTTGGGAGATATTAATGAATTAGAAAATAGAGTAAATTCAAATTTAATTTTATCAATTAGTTATGATAAATATACAACATATATATTTAATATTGAATATGATGAAAAATTACCATTTTATTTTAGTAATTTAAATTCATTTATTGAAATAAATGCAGATGATAAAATTAAAAAAGATGATAATGGTCTTTTTGAAAAAAAAAAACTACAATGGCTTAAAATAAAAGAATATAAAACAAATAATAATATTTTACCACTAAGACCATGGTATAAACCAATACTTGATAGTGTAACAAAAAATGAAAAATTTTTATTAAAAGAAATTAATAATTTAAAAAATGAAAAATTTAAGTAAGAATTTTAAATGAAAATTTAAGTAAGAATTTTAAATGAAAATTTAAGTAAGAATTTTAAATGAAAATATTTTTTTTTTAAATATAAATTAAATAATAATAATAAAATTATTATTTAATGCAAGATAATCAATTAATATTAACATTAAATAAAAATGATGTAAATAATTATGGTATAATATATACTCCAAATAATTTAGTAAATTCTATTTTAGATTTAATACCAAAAGAGTATTTTAAAAATCAAAATTTGAGATGGTTAGATATTGGTGCAGGTTGTGGTGCATTTTCAATAAATTTATATAATCGTTTATTAAATGATTTATCTAATAATTTTTCAAATATTGAAAAAGCAAAAAATCATATAATAAAAAATATGATTTATATGGTTGAAAATTATCCTTATCATATAACACAATTAAAAAAAAAATTTACAAATGAAGCAAATATATTAAATAGAGATTTTTTAACAATAGATAATAATGATTATGAAGCATTTGATTTTATAATAGGTAATCCACCTTATAATATAAATGGTAAATTAAAAACACCAACAAATTATAATTTAAAAAAAGGTGATATTGGAAAGCAAATATATGTTGATTTTATTTATAAAAGTTTTGAATTATTAAAACCTGATGGATTTATAAATATTATAATTCCTTCATTATGGTTAAAACCAGATAAAGCAAATTTATATAATTTGTTAACTACAAAAAAAATACATAAATTAGTATGTCTCTCAACAACACAAACACAAAAAGCATTTAATTATAAAGCACAAACACCTACTTGTTATTTTTTAATAGAAAATAACAATAATAAAAAAGTTAATATACAAAATGCATCATATATAAATATATATGATAACTTAAATGATGATTTTATAAATTATAGTTTAAAATCTAATTATCCAATACCGACAAATGGTATAAATATTATAAATAAATTATTAAAATATATACATGAAGTTGGTTATTTAAAAGTATATAAATCATCAACATTATCAAAAAAAACAAAAATAGAAAATAATTATGGAGAGAATTTTCAATATATTAATATAAAAACCACAATTCTCTCTAATAATTATCCACAATTAGAAATAAATTATTCAAACATTGCACAACAATTTTATGATGAACCAAAATTAATATTGGCACATAAAATGTATGGATTTCCATTTTATGATATTTCAGGAATTTATGGTATATCTTCGAGAGATAATTATATAATATTAGAAAAAGACTACAATAAAAAAGATTTATTATTAATTCAAGCATTTCTCTCAACAAAAACAGGATTATTTATATTTTCAACAACTAATTATAGAATGCGCTATTTAGAACGTTATGCTTTTCAATTTATTCCAAATATAAATAAAATTAATAATTTTCCAGATTTATTAAATAAAACAAGATTAGAAAGAGATAATATAATTCAAGATTTTTTTAGTTTATCTCAAAATGAAAGAGAGAAAATAGAAAAATTTTCAAAAAATTATAATTTTTTTCTATAATTTTTTTCTATAAATTTTTTGTTTAAATTACCATTTCTTCAATCTGTTCTTGTACAATTTGTGAACTAATTAAATTAGCCCAATGAATATAAGATTTATTTAATAAATTTCCATAATTTTTAATAGCATTATTAATAAATTTTATATCACCTGTATCAATTGCTTTTTCAACTTCATAAGAAAACAATTCTTCAATAGTATCATTTGGATTTATTTCTTCAATATTATTTAAACTTAAATCAATTTCCATATTATCATTATTAAATTCTATATTATTATTTTGCATATTACTAGAATAAATTAATACTATATTATTCATATATATTAAATTAAATATTTTATCAATTTTAAAATTGATAAAATATTAAAGTAATTTTCTATATTATTAATAAAAATTTAATATGTTAAAATTAACTAATATGTTAAAATTAACTAATATGTTAAAAACTATAAAAAAAAATAATTCATTTAGACGTTCATTATGTAATTTAGCAGTAAATAATAATTATTTTAATTATTATGATAATAATGAAGATTTATTTATAGAAAAGTTAAATTATGATAAAAATAAAAAATATGTAACTGTTACAAAAAACCCTTACTATTTAGATGAAAATTACATAAAAAATTATTTTGAAAAAAATGAAAAACTAGATATAATTTGTGAAAAATCAGGAAGCAAATGTTTTAATTGTGATGGTACAGGATATATTTTAAATAAAAAATTAAATTATGATTTATGTAAAATATGTAATGGAAATGGAATATATTAAATAATAATAGATTCTTCTTTATTTTCTAATAATTCATAATAATTATTTTTGTATTTATATTTACTTTTTATAATTTCATTATTTAATATTTGATCTTTTATAAAATTTTCTGTTTTTGTGAAAATTTTATATTTTTCACATAAACTACTATATAATAAATTTAATTCAATAATATAATTATAATTGATTTCAGTATTAGATTGAATATTAGAATTATTAAATAAATATTTAATATAATTTTTTCTTATTAAGATTATACTAATAAATATTTCTAATAAATTATTTTTTAGTTTATAATTATAAATATAACAAAAATTATAAATTTGTCTAATAGAATCATCTGTATATGGAACAAATTTTTTAACATAATTTTTTAAATCATTATAAAAATATTTTTCTTCAATATTTATATTAATTATATTATTATAAAGAAGATGTGAAAAACCTTCAATATCATTAGTATCACAATATAAAGCAAATTTTTTAATAACATCTTGTATATTATTTTCTATAACATATCCAAAATCATAAATAATTAGTTGATAAAAATCTTTATATTTATTTACTCTCCAATTATAATCATGAAGATCTGAATGAAAATAATTACAAAAAAAATATTGATCTTTAACAAATACATTAAAAAATGATATTATTTTTTTTTTTTCAAATTCAGAAACATCAAAATTATCAAATAATTCACTTTCAATATATTGCATAATTAATATATTTTTTGAAAAATGTATCGGATGTGGTATAACTATATATTCATTATCATAATAATAATCATAGAAATATTTTATATTATTATATTCATTAGCCATATTTGTTTGAAGTTTTAAATGTTGGAAAAAGCTTTCAAAATTAAAAATAGTATCATATTTATTTAAGAATGATATGTTATTAACAATATATTTATACAAATATACAAAGTTAATTGTATAAAACATTTGATATTTTAATTCTGGATGAATAACTTTAATAGCAATATCTGTATTATAAAAATCATTATCAAAAGTATTATTTTTTTTAAATTTGCCTTTATAAACTTGAGCAACAGATCCAGATTTTACTTTAAAATCAAGATCTAATTCTATTATTTCATCAAAATTATAATTAAAATCATTTTTAAAGATTTTTTTAGTATAATTTATACTATGTATATTATTATTTTCATAAAAATTATCAAATAATTCAATATAATTATTTTTTACATTTAACATTTCACTATTATTATTAATCCATTGAACAATTTTAATCAATACACATCCATTTAATTTTATGATATAATATAGACTTTGTACTAAATAATAATTTGATTTATTAAATAATTTATAATAAATTATATTATTTATTAAAATAACTATAAATAGATTAAAATATATAAAATATTTTACATAAAATTTTAGATCATATAGAATAACATATATCAAATTTAAATTTTTATTAATTAAATTAACAAACATATAATAATTATTATAATTATTATAATTATTATTTTAATATTAAATATAATTAATTAAATAATATAAATGTCTATAAGCCATAATATAAAAGAAATTATTTTTAAATTTATAAATAATGAATATCAAAATTATTTAAAAAATCATAATATATTATTAATTAAAAATGAAAATATGACTACAATAATAAATAATTTTTATGAAGAAAATAAAAATAATTTAAAAACTATTATAAGAAGAGATTTAAAAGAATTATATAAAGAAAATTATCCATCTGCATCTATTGAAAATATAATATTAGATATTTTTCAAGATAAAGATTTAAATATTACTAAAACAGCAAATGAGTTATTATATATTCAAGATAAAAATTTACATAGTTTAGAAATTCCTATTATTAATGATAGTTTAAATTTAAATATTAGTTTTATTAATAATTATATAATTATTAATTCAACAAATCCAAAAAATATAAAAACTAGTCTCGAAATATATGAAAAAATTAATAATTATAAATTTTTATATGCTATTGAAGATATAATATTAGAAGAAATAGATAATGAAGAAAAAATTAATATTATTAAAAAATTAATAAATAATAAAAATAAGATAAATATAACACTTTATTATTTAAAAAACTAATAAAAAAAAATTGTAGTTTTTAAAAATAAAAATATATGCATTAAAATTGTTAATAATATGGACATATATGTAACTAGATTTAATGATTTAACATATAAAGAAAATAAAAATTGGTTATTAAATCATAATGAAGAAGGGTGTATATATGGAAGTCCAGTTAAAATAAGTACAAAAATATTACCAAATACATATATTATAGTTTTAGAAATGAATAATTCAACAAATAAAATAGAAGGAATTGGAATTATTAAAAATAAATTAGCATGTGATAAAAAATATAAAATATATAGTGATAATAATTATAATAGATTTATATATAAATCTAAATTACATATAAGTAGAGATAGCTTTACTAGTTTAGAAAATAATATAATTATTAATTTAGAAAAATTACTATTTAAATCACGTTATCATTGTAAAAGAGGACAAGGTATACAAAGTATTTCAAAAAAAATTATACAAAATAAAATATTTAATTTTATAGAATTTATTAATAATATTTATAATTCACGTTTTAATAAATAATAAATAATAAATAATAAATATTAATTATTAATTATTAATTATTAATAATAATTAATTATTATAATTATGAATAATTTAAATAATTTAAATAATTTAAATAATTTAAATACAAATATAGATGACTATTCAAATGAAGAACTTTTAAATTTATTAGAAATAGATACTTTAGATCATAATGTTATTGTAAATAAAATAGATTATTTAATTAATAATTATTTTAAAAATAATAAATTATTAAATGAATTTTTTTTTTCAATAAAAGATAGACTATTAAATGTTAATAATTTAATATTAAACAACAATAGTGATAATAATAGTGAATACAATAGTGAATACAATAGTGATAATAATAGTGAATACAATAGTGAATATAATAGTGAATACAATAGTGATAATAATAGTGAATACAATAATGAATACAATAATGAATACAATAATGAATACAATAATGAATACAATAATGAATACAATAATGAATACAATAATGAATACAATAATGAATACAATAGTGATAATAATGCAAATATAATTGAGTCTATGACAAATATGAATAAAAAATCAAGTACAATAGATATTAG
>Ga0310343_10001195_pt1 | contig 13142 bp, 12 predicted proteins | sample HC15DNA2025_MG_FD_203519 | JGI IMG/M metagenome (GOLD analysis project Ga0310343, IMG submission 203519) | Marine microbial communities from station ALOHA, North Pacific Subtropical Gyre - HC15-DNA-20-25_MG | ecosystem: Environmental > Aquatic > Marine > Oceanic | place: Pacific Ocean: North... | reverse complement strand
GGCCTCACGGGCTTGCCATTGGGCTTCAGCTTCACAGACCTTCATTTACATGATTCGTACTACGTGATTGCTCATTTCCACTACGTGGTAGCACCGGGGACGATCTTCGCCATGTTTGCGGGAATCTATTTCTGGTTTCCAAAAATGACTGGTCGCAAAATGAATGAGTACTGGGGTAAGGTGCATTTCTGGGGCTCGTTGATATTCATGAATATCATCTTTATGCCGATGTTCATTCAGGGCTTTGCCGGATTAAGTCGCCGTATGAGCGACGGAGGCGCCACCTATTCGCTAGTGCAAAACCCGGATGTCACATCCGGCGCCTTGTCGGAGTTGATCATTCGCCTTAATGAATACATCACACTGGGCGCATTTGGCATGCTTCTAATACAAGTCGTTTTCATCGTGAACTTCTTTCACAGTATTCGTAACGGCGAAAAGGTGGAGAACGATAACCCGGTGGAAGCCACCACATTGGACTGGCAAACCCCCACACCTCCGCCTCACGGAAACTTTACAAAGGAACCCGAGGTTCACGGAGAACCCTATGCTTACAGTGTCCCGGGAGCGGACAAGGATTACATTCCACAAACGGACCCAAACCGGCCGAAAACCGCGTAATTTAACGACAAATGGAAATCCCTTACAATTCAACCGCCCGCCCCGACACCGGCCTTTATAACGGCAAGGTGGGAATCTGGTTGTTCCTCGCCTCTGAAGTTATGCTTTTTGGCGCGCTTTTTTCCGCCTACGTCTTATTAAGAGTAGGGGCAGAACCGGGCAACTGGAGCATGGGGCTCATGAGTAAAGAGGTTGGCGCCTTTAACACACTCATCTTAATCGCCTCCTCAGCCACGATCGTTCTCGCCTGGGTTTCGCTAAAACTAAAAGACTGGAATGGGTATCGAAAATGGAAAATCGCTACCGTTGTTTTTGCGAGCATGTTTTTAATCGTGAAATGGGGGTACGAATGGCCTGCCAAATTCACACATTATGACGTCACTTTCGTGAATGATAAAGCGGCGGAAACCGTATTCGCTGAGGTACTCAATAAAGATGACTACAACGACGAATGCCAGAAACATCACAAAGAAATTTGGAGCGCGCGTTACAATATCGACGGGAAGGATTGGGGGAGCGTTGACACCAAAGATAAACCTTTAGATGGCTACATTGTAGGCTATTACACCAAAAACGAAAACGGAGAGCGAGAACACCACAAGGTTGGACAGACTTTTGGTATTTATTTTTGGAGCCATGCATTTGCTTGGCGACACGATAAGAGAAACGAAGGGCGTACAACCGCAACCGGAGCAAAACGTGACACCTTCCGTGAAAAAGGTGTAGTCGCTGTGGAAATCGAACCTGCGCATGGAACCTGGGACAATCACACCGACAAACATGCTTCAGTGACGGATCGGCGCTACGCCAAAGCTGGCGATGGTCACGCCACTGATGCCGGCGGACACGGTCACGCCATTACAATCGAAGCTGAACAGATCAGCCGCGTTAGCAGTTATGAGCCGGCCCACAGTACTTTTTTTGCGGTTTATTACACCTTGACCGGCCTCCACGCACTGCACGTTTTTGGTGGTATTCTGGTGATGCTCTATCACCTGATGCCTATCAGCCGCCGCATGTACGAATCTGACCCCGACCGTTTTACAAATCGAATCGAGATCACCGGCCTATTCTGGCACTTTGTAGACTTGGTCTGGATTTTCTTATTCCCAATCCTTTATTTATTCTAACTGGCTTATGGCAGACGAACACAACGCAGAATGGTACGAGAATACATTCAAACGAATGATATACTGGGTTGGCGGAGTATTGATAGCCGGCACAGCGATTACTTACGCAATTGATAAATGGGGAGTTGCTGAAAAATTTGGTTTACTCACAGCCGTCATCTTTGGACTGACAGTAGCCACTATTAAAGCGGCAACCGTAATTGTAATTTTCATGCACTTGAAGTGGGATTGGAAATTCAAGACAATCAGTTTAACTCTAATATCCACAGTTCTTTTTTTCATTGGTATGATGTGGTTAACTGTCGGTAGTGAAGTAAAGACCTACGAATCAAATGACGGTAAACCCGGAAGAATTGATAACACTTGGAAACACGGAGAGCACGCGATTGGGCTTAATAAGCCAGCCGAAATCCAACCCCCTAAGGAATAACCATGTCACTTAAAGCATTCCACATTGTCTTCGTCATTGCCTCCATACTCCTTGGCTTGGGCGTAGGAGTGTGGGGCGTTATCGAATACAGTGCGAAAGGGGAATTGGGTGCCCTGATTATGGGAATCATTTTTCTAATAATGGGCATCGCCCTGATGGTATACGGGCGGCGAATGCTAAAAAAGACCAAGCACATCGGCTATCTAACGGTTACTGGATTGTTTTTAACTCAACAAAACGCTGCCGCCTGCGCTACATGCTATGGTGAATCTGATTCTCCTATGGCTGAAGGGATGAATGCAGGTATTTTTGTGTTATTGATCATCGTGACTTGCATGCTATCTGGTCTCGGAGCTTTCTTCATCTTCCTAGCCCGTCGTGCGAAAGCTGCTGCGGCTCGAGAAAAGATCCTGAAAAATCCTGATCTCATTGGAATAAAAGAAATCGATCTCTCCAAGCCGTCCCGAGAGCCAAAACAAATATTTTAGGCAAACATGAAGAATAAAGCATTTTTTATCGGCTTCGCCGCTATCCTCGGAGTCATAGCGGCTGTTGTTCTCGTGAATATGATGATGGTCGATGGACCTGTCGGGCCAGATGGAAAAAAGACCACGGAGTTTAAGATGTTGGACAGTACGGTGGAGAACCTGATGCTCAACGTTTTCAAGTCTCCCCCCCCGGTGAGCAATCACGGCAAGAACGTTGATAGGATGATCGTTTTTGTTCATATATTAATGGCAATATTATTCGTTGGTTGGTCACTTTACTTTTTAGCGGCACTTATAAAGTTCAACTCTAAATCAAACCCAAAAGCCGATTATCATGGTGTTCGATCAAAGGTCGGCACCACCGTTGCTGAGTATGGCGTAATTCTGGTAGAAGTTGTACTCATCGCATGCTTCGCTGTCCCACTATGGGCTGATGTAGTCAACGAGGAGCAGATTGAAAAAATCAAAGCAGCTTCAAAAGAAGGTAAAGGTAATGGTCTTGAACTCCACATCCTGGCCAAACAATATGACTGGAACGCACGCTATGCGGGTAATGATGGACGCTTTGAAGAACAGGCATTGAGATTTGCAAACAAGGTCGACAATCCCTTTGGAATAGACCCGGAAAAGGACGATGTCGATGACGTCATCATCACCACAGCTCGGAGCAAAGATAATGCCATCGTGGTGCCATGGGATCGACCGGTTGCACTAAAAATGACTTCAATGGATGTTATCCATTCCTTTAAAGTACTACCGCTGCGAGTATGTAAAGACTGCATCCCTGGACTGCAGTTACCAATACACTTCAAAGTGAATTCTGAATTGCTCAATGACAAAAATGGCAAGCCAGCCAACAAGGAAGATGATGAGCATTTATTCCTCATCACCTGCGCCCAACTCTGCGGTGATGGCCATGGTTACATGAACGGATACCTAAAAGTGGTTCACCCAGATAAATTCGACGATTGGCTAGAAACAAAAAGTCGCGCAGAGCTAGAAAAACGAAAGGCAGCCAAAATAAATACTGACTTGGCTGCAAATAATAGCTCCACCAAATGAGCCGTCAGCGGCTACTAATGGCCGACACATTGAAATCAAATTTTAGAGACTTCGTCCAATGGTCGTTATTCGGCTTCTTGGTGGCCCTCATAGCTATATTTATCTTAGGGCGCAAAAACCAAAAAGAGCGTACAACCTCAAATCAGCCCGTAATTAAGTCCCTTACTATGGACTCTGGGTCTGAACTCAAAGTTATCAGTCAGGTTCAGCCCTTTTCATTAAACAACCAAATGGGGGAAACATTCACCCTTAATGAACTGGCCGGCACACCTTGGCTATCAAACATCATCTTCACACGCTGCCCCACGGTCTGCCCCAAAATCACCCAAACGATTGCTGACCTACTGCCAAAACTACCGAAGTCACTGCACTTTGTTACATTAACTACCGATCCAGTTCATGATACGCCTGAGGTTTTAAAAAAATTTGCTCAGCTCAATCGTGCGGAATCAAATCGCTGGCATTTTCTGACTGGCGACAAACCAACTTTGATGAGACTAGCCGTTGATGATTTAAAAATGGTTTCCCAACCGAAACCGAAAGCTCATCAGGAATCTCCAAATGATTTATTCATTCACAGTTCCTTGTTGATCCTTGTAGACAAAAATGGGCAGGTAAGGGCATCGTTTGAGTCGGATGCCCCGAATCTAGCTGATCAAATTAAAAAAGCACTGACCCAATTGGCCCCATGAACGTCGATCAAATGCCAAGTATTAATGCCGCCCTTAACGGATTAGCATCCGTTTTCTTGCTGCTTGGATATTTCTTCATCAAAAAAGACAATAAGGCAGCTCATAAAAATTCCATGATAGCGGCCTTTGTCACCTCGGCCGTCTTTCTCGCGTGCTATCTCTGGTATCACTATAACTCGGCCGCCCACACCGCCTTGAGCCACCCATCAGCAGCCGTCAATACACTCTATTATTTCATCCTCATCACGCACATTATTCTGGCAATCGTAATTCTCCCCTTGATTTTTATCACTCTGAATCACGCATTGCGCGAACGCTTTGATCGGCACAGAAAAATCGCCAGATGGACCTGGCCACTATGGATGTATGTATCTGTCACCGGCGTCATTGTGTACCTGTTTCTCTATGTTTTGTTTCCCGAACACACCGAAAAAAAGCTCAAGATAAAACCGGACGCCGCGCCAACTGAAGAAAACGCCGCCGGAGAATGAAGCCGCCCCGGGTTCACGAAGGTCAAACGACCGAAGCCTTAGAGGCTGAGTTGGCCGCGAGCTTGGAATACGGATTCGTCCCACCTAAATTCCTCTACACGTCAGCCCGTCAATCTGAGCTTTGGCTGGAACTTCATCAGCAATGCGCCCCAACCGCCGATCTCGGAGCACCTTATCTTGAAGCTGCCCCACATTTACCCAAGGAAATCCGATCGCTCGTATCTCTCGGTTGCGGGGGCGGCGAAAAGGAGGTTTCGATACTCGATGCTCTCAATCGCGATATTGAATTCATCCCGACCGATGTCAGTGAACCTTTGGCCCAAACAGCCGCCCAACTCGCCCAAAAGGGCGATATCCCAACCGGCACTCCACTAATCTTCGACCTGGCAGCAGCGAGCAATGCCGCTCAATTCCTACATCCTCACGCAAGGCAGCCGCGTCTGTTTACCTTTTTCGGCATCATCCCCAATTTCCCTCCAACTCTGATCCTCCCCAAAGTCCGGTCACTGATGGAGAATAATGATCATCTCCTTGCCAGTGCAAACCTAGCACCGAACGGCATGGAGCCCATCTTGGAACAATACGATAATACCCCGACAAGACGTTGGCTGGAACAATTTCTCACTGAACACGAAATCTCCGGCGGCATATTGCGGATCAACATTCGTCGCCAAGATCACATCGAATGGTTTCAAGCTGATTATATATTCGAAGCCGATACCCAGGTATCAATCGGGGGCCGGCTCATCCAATTCGCATCCGGAACCGCCCTCCAACTTTTTGTCTCCCACCGTTACACGCCTCATTCCGCCACCAAGGTGTTTGCCGAACACGGGCTCTGTATTAGCCAAACTTTCCTATCGGAAAATCAGGAGGAAGGCGTCTTCCTTTGCCACCCTCAATAAGCCCGGAGTGTCTCCAATACCGCCCGCACCTTGGGCACTTCATGTGTACGAAAGAGTGACGTCTTGCCTAACGCCGCCAGCACCGCGAAGAACGATTCCGCCGTGCGGACCTCCTCGCCAAAATATTCAAACGCATGGGGCAGGGCATGACAAACCGGCCAACCCAATTGCCGCAACCGGAATGTATTTAAAAAAACCTTCATTTGATGCCGCACCCGATCCGCACTGTCCTCCAGATTCCGATAATAGAAACCCAGGCCAGGATCAATAATAATCCGGCTCACACCAGCCGCCTGCGCACGTTCAATTTCACGCCCGAAATAATCCAACAACATGGGAACCGGATCGTCATCCAATTTCAAATCAGCCACTTCCCGCGCGTTTGCACCTTGAACGAAACAGATAATCACCGCTGACTCGTGCATCGCAACCGATTCATAAATCGCCTCGGCTTCGCCAGCACCCGTCAGGTTAATGATGCTCGCCCCGGCCTCGAGGGATTTCTTGGCTACTTCCGGATTGTAGGTTTCTGCGCTGACGACTACGCCCGCGCCACTTAAGCTAGTAATCACCGGCAATAAGCGAGCTGATTGCCCACCCGCATCCACCCGTTCCGCCCCAAGCAAGGTCGATTCCCCGCCTACATCCACAATGGCTGCGCCCTGGGCTGCCAATAATTTTCCACGCGAAATCGCATCCTCCGTATTGAGGCAGACACTCTCCCGATACCATGAATCAGGCGACAGATTTACCACGCCCATCAAACTTGATTCCTCACCAATCTGTATCTTGGAACCCGGAAGTGAGAACGTTTGTATTGGAGCGGTCAAATCCGCCTCATTATTTCTTGCCAATTCCAATAAATCTTCAAGTTTGAGCACGCGACAATTAAGCATGACCATGAGCACACGGCAAATCACAGGCTTGTAAATTGCATCAAAAATTGTTAATAACTTTTATCTGGTGCGGCACGAAAGGATGGGCATGCGTACAATCAAGAGCATTTTGCTGGGGATCAGCCTACTGGTAGTTACAGGGTGTACAGGCAAATACAGCCCGTTCACCGACGAAAACCACTTCGACACCGTCTTTGGATATCCGCCCAAAGCCATCGCCAAGTTTTTGGATATTGAAGATCAACTCACCGTTGACCCGGATGATTTGAACAAGGAACGCCCCCGATATTGAGCTGCTTGAAAATGGCACTCCCGGCTGGATTCGAACCAGCGACCCGCGGTTTAGAAGACCGCTGCTCTATCCAACTGAGCTACGGGAGCTCCGTCGGTATCCTTAGGCCCCTCAAGCGCGGCTTGCAACGCTTTTCACTTATTTCCTTGGCTTGGGCTGCAACTTATATACTTCACTGGGTTCGATTTCCGCAAAAAGCTCCTCCACCTCATCACCCCAACTCACTAGCTTGCCATTTTTAAAGGCAATCGGTTTAGATCCATAAGGAGGGCGCGGAGAATCAAAAAACCAAAACTCAATGAAACCCCCATCAGTCCTTTTCAGTAACACATTTTGAAAAGGTTCACCGTAAGCCTTTTGCACTTGTTTCTGTGTCATGCCTGCTTCAAGGGTACCAAACCCCTGCCATTTAGCCATACAACCAGTAAAGATTAAGGAGATTAGAATTAGAAAAAACTGTAATGCCTTCATTCGAAAATTATAACTTTGATGTTCAACGAAATACCAGCAAGCCACATAAATGTCACATTGCCATTCGACATCCGAGTACTTAGCATGTCTCATGTTTTTTCGGAATTTTGGCCTGGCGTTGATTTTATTCACAATAAGTTTGCCTGCTGCCAAAGCCCCGCAGGCTGGTATATCAATACCACCCCACGACCGACTAACACTTAATGCAGAATTAAAATCTCTAAAGGCAAAAATCGATGAAATAGGCGAGCACACACTTTTGCCTGACATCATCATCTTCCATAATGCTGTTCGCTATGCTCTGGACGATAATATGTTCTACAAACCCGAAGATGTGCCAAATGCTAAACATCTCCTCTCACTCGGACACCAACGTGCTGACCAACTAAAAGCTGGCAAACATCCATGGACTAAAGAAACTGGTTTAGTTGTTCGCGGTTACAAATCTTCTCTGGATGATTCAGTGATTCCTTATGGTCTAGATATCCCCCCAGAGCTCTCCCAGCAGATAAATAAAAATAAGCGTCTCGATATTTGGTTGCATGGTCGGGATAATACGTTAAGCGAAATCCGCTTCCTCACCGAACGTCTCAAGAAGACGAGCCAATTCCGCCCACAGAATACAATTGTACTTCATCCTTATGGGCGCTTTTGTAATGCCTATAAATTTGCCGGGGAGAAGGACGTAATGGAATCGTTGCAACACGTTAAAAGCCAATACTCAATTGATAATGAACGCATTGCGTTACGCGGGTTCTCGATGGGTGGAGCTGGAGCATGGCATCTAGGCGCACATTACGCCGATCAATGGACTGCCGTCGCTCCGGGTGCAGGTTTTGTGGATACCGCCAAATATCAGGATATTTTCAAAAAGGAACCCAAGCCAACTTGGTGGGAGCAAAAATTATGGAAGCTCTATGATGTGCCTCCCATCGCCGGTAATTTCTTGAACACCGCCACCGTAGCGTACAGTGGTGAGATCGATAAACAAAAGGCCGCCGCAGACCTCATGGCGCTCGCCTTTAATCGCGAAGGCATGAAACTCACCCACATCATCGGCCCGAAGACCGGCCATAAATATGAGCCTCAAGCAAAGGAGAAAGTTTCCCGCCTAGTTGATACCGCCGTCAGCGAAGGCCACAACCCTTACGCCAAAAAAGTGCAGTTCACCACTCACACGCTTCGCTATAATCGCATGAAATGGGTGAGCGTGTATGGGCTCACCCAACACTGGAAGGAAGCCCGAGTCGAGGCCGAGTACTTGGGGAATCATCAATTCCACGTCAAAACTCAGAACGTCACAAAGCTAATGCTCGGCAAACTCGAGGAGTCCGACCAAGGCACCACAAAATACACGATCACCATCGACAACCAAAAACTCGCAACAAAACCGGATCCTCATGCACCGCTGATGTTTCTCCGCACGGGAACACGTTGGGAAGTCGTAAAATCTTTGGCCCAAAATAATTTGACCAAAACGCCCGGCTTACAGGGCCCCATTGATGATGCTTTCCTAAGTCGCTTCGTCTTCGTGCCACCCAACGCCGACCCCATAAACAAATCCACTGGCGAATGGGTTCAGCAGGAAATGAAGTACGCCATTAGCCAATGGCATCGGCAATTTCGCGGCAACGTCATCATAAAAAATGTCAATGAACTGACCGCTCTCGACCGCGATTCCAACCTGATTCTTTGGGGCGATCCAAAAAGCAATCCCTTGATCGCCAAGGTAGCCGGCCAACTACCCGTCGAGTGGAACGAAAAGAGCATTCGTATCAAGAACAAGTCTTGGCCGTCTGACCGGTTTGTTCCTGTTTTGATTTACCCGAACCCCATGAACCATCGGCGGTACATTGTCATCAATAGCGGGTTTACGTTCAGCGAATTCGGCCACCTGAGCAACTCCATGCAAAACGCCAAATTACCGGATTATGCTGTGCTTGACATGCGTGTCCCAATCGCCGAGCGCATCCCCAAAGGCGTCGCCCATGCAGGGTTCTTTGGAGAAAATTGGCAACTCACCGAGACCGAAGGAAACGACTGATTTCGCCATCGAAACATTTTTACTCATGAAACCGTTTTACTATCTCGCATGCACCGTCATCACCACGATCGCAGCAGCAAAAAAGCCTGAGCTTCCGCCGTATATCGACCCAACCGATCAACTGATCCGAATGGCGCCCATGACTAAGTCCAGCCGTAGTGTGGTGGTCAATTTATCTCCGGAATTACATCTGGCATTTGACACACAACGGCTTCGAACGCACACGGTGTGGAAGGGTGGGGGACTCAACCTGTACGGCCCCTGTTATCACGGTGCCAAGCGTCCGTTCATTTGCCAACCCAATGGAGAACGCCTTTGGGGCAATCCACCCGTCCCAATGTGGAGCAAGGTGTCCAAAAAAGCGATCGTGCCCCCAACAACAAGCCATAATCAACTCAAGCCCCACTTTCAGGGATTCAGCACACGCGGTGGCCGAGCCACTTTTTTGTACCAACTGGGCGATGTCACCAAAGTACAACAATCAGTCTACGCATCAAACGGTGCCACTGTCCGGAGTTTTCGATTGAGCGCGACAAAGGGCGGTCTTTCATTCTTGGCGCACGCGGAGGCGGGCGAGCCGATTGATTTAAATCTTCCGGAAGTCGCCGCCATTCAGCGCGCCGATGACGTGTTGATTACTATTCTGAAAGGCAAAGGCCTCATTACTTCAATCAAATCAAATCTCCAATTTGAAGAAGAACAATTCTCTGTGGAAGGCAGCACTAAGGGAAATGAAATCCTCAAACACGATGGAGAATTGGCGCAGATCCGTATACTACCCGATGTGGTCGGCGAGACCCGATTTGACATAGTAAGTTTCACCGCGCCGGACAAAGCCACCGCTCAACGCATGGCGCGCAATTGGCGGCATACCAAGGTGGAATTCGCGGATCCCAAACCGGTCGTCCTGCCCGCCAACCCTAAGGCGCGCCGCAGTTTTGTGTTCAATCCCTATTACGAAGTGGAAGCTTTGCCTCTGGGCGCATTGGAGGAAATGAATCTTTTTGTTACCGGCATGGACTGGCTGACGCCAACGCAGCTTGCCGTATGCACCTACACCGGCGAAGTGTGGATCGTTGAAAATGCCACCGGCCCGGCCAAGGAGATGAAGTTTCGACGATTCGCCCGAGGGATGAACGAACCGATGGGGCTCCTGGTGAAAGATGGCAATATTCACTTGGGCAACAAGGCGGAGATCACCCGCCTGCAAGACACAGACAATGACGGCATTGCCGACCTGTTCGAACGCGTTTCGAGCGATTGGGATTATACTGGCAGTTACAATTCATTCTCATATGGTCCAGTTTTGGATCGACAGGGAAACTTCGTGGTCACCAACGCCGGTCACGCCGGCCACTGGGGCGCCCGCCACATGGGCTGGGCCTTACGCATTGGGGCCAATGACGATGACGGAAAGGCCAAACCCTTTGCTAGCGGCTTCCGAGAACCAAACGGCATTAAGACATTCGGTCCGGACAAGGATTTGTTTGTCACGGATAATCAAGGTGCCTGGATTGGCGCATGCAAATTGAACCACGTGAAGGATGGCCGTTTCTATGGGCATCCGACTTCGAACCCTGCCCCCAAGGATCTCTATGGCAAACCCCGCAAACTAGATCCTCCGGCCGTTTGGTTTCCCTACAAATGGGTTCGGTCGGCAAGTGACATCTTGGAAATCACTGACGATCGCTTCGGCCCATTCAAAGGCCAGATGCTGGTAGGCGATTTTCAAAACGCCGTACTCACGCGAGTGCAGCTGGAAAAAGTAAATGGCGAATGGCAGGGCGCAGTGTGGCCGTTCCTCAAGGGGTTTCAATCGGGCGTCAACCGTATGGTCCTCGGCAATGACGGGCGGCTTTACGTTGGCAGCGGCAAAGTCAAAGCTTGGGCTGCCAACGCGCCGGCATTTCACGCCTTGGAGCGAGTGAAGTTTAAGGGGCGCACACCGTTTTCGGTTAAGAATGTCCGCGCTCTGCCTGATGGATTTGAACTGACCTTCACTCAACCCGTGAGTCGCGATTCTGCGGAGGCCCGGGATGGTTTTGATGTTTGGCAATATCGCTATGAATACCACAAGAGCTATGGCTCTCCGGAGTTCGACCACGAAGGCCGAAAGGATCGTTTCACTGTCATTGATGTGAAATCCGTTAGTGTTTCGGCAGACAACCTAAAGGTGACCTTGAAACTTAACGGCTGGAAAACCGGACATGTCACTGCCGTGCGCGCTCTAGATATTCGTGATGCGAAGGGCGGTAAATTGTGGAATGACACGTTTTATTACACGCTGAACCAAATCCCCAAGCGCTAGGCCGAATCGCCTGCTTGATTGAGAGGTCAAATAATCTACACTCATCCCATGCGCTGGTCGCTTCTTTATATACTTCTCGTGTCTTGGATGGGTCTTGGCTTATCGGCCAAGGAAGGAGAACACTGGGCATTCATCGCGCCGCAACGGCATGCTCAACCCGCAGTAAAGCAAAAGGGCTGGCCGAAAAATGCCATCGATCATTTCATTCTCGCCGAGCTGGAAGCCGCCAATCTCCAGCCATCGGCCGAGGCAGACAAGATAACACTGTTGCGCCGCGTGTATCTCGATCTGATCGGCCTGCCTCCAACCCCGACCGAAGTGAAAGCATTTCTCGCTAACAAACGTCCCGATGCTTACGAGCGCGTTGTCGATCAACTATTAGCCTCACCGCGATACGGCGAACGCTGGGGCCGTCACTGGCTGGACGCCGCCCGCTATGCGGATAGCGACGGCTACAGCCATGATGCCCCGCGAATCATGTGGCAATATCGTGATTGGGTTATCCGCGCCATCAATGACGACCTGCCGTTCGATCAATTTGTCATCGAACAACTGGCCGGCGACATGTTTCCCGATGCCACCGCGGCCCAGCGAATCGCGACCGGCTTTCATCGCAACACGCAGATCAACACCGAGGGCGGCGTGGACAGGGAACAGTTCCGGATCGATTCCATCTTCGACCGCATTGCCACGACCGGCGAGGTTCTCTTCGGACTAACTTTCGGCTGCGCCCAGTGTCACGACCACAAGTACGATCCCATCAAGCAGGTGGAGTACTACCAGATGTTCGCTTATTACAATCAAGTGGACGAACCTCGCCGCGAAATCCCAACTGCCGCGGATTTAAACGCGCAAAAGGCACATGAGCAAAAAATCACCGCCCTCACCGACAAGGTAAATAACGCTGAGCAGGGCAGTGATGCCCGCAAAAAACTGGAGGCCGAACTGGCCCAACTAAAAAAGAAACGTCCACGCGCCACCACCGCATTGGTGATGATGCAGCGCAGCTCCCCGCGCATGACGCATCGGTTTATCCAGGGCAATTTCACACGTCCCGCCGAGGAAGTGAAGCCCGGCGTGCCGAGCATTCTTCATTCGTTCCCCGAGGCGGAAAGCGCTAATCGGCTGGATTTTGCCCGCTGGGTCACGAGCCGAAACAATCCCCTGATGGCGCGTGTCACCGTTAACCGCATGTGGCTGCATTATTTTGGCAAAGGCATTGTGGAGACGGAAAACGACTTCGGCACGCAAGGATCCGCCCCGAGCCACCCGGCACTGCTCGATTGGCTGGCCACCGAATTCATGCGCGCCC
>Ga0310343_10001194_pt1 | contig 13160 bp, 12 predicted proteins | sample HC15DNA2025_MG_FD_203519 | JGI IMG/M metagenome (GOLD analysis project Ga0310343, IMG submission 203519) | Marine microbial communities from station ALOHA, North Pacific Subtropical Gyre - HC15-DNA-20-25_MG | ecosystem: Environmental > Aquatic > Marine > Oceanic | place: Pacific Ocean: North... | reverse complement strand
TAATCTATTCATAATAACCTTTTAGTTATATTTTAATTAAGCTACAACAGCTAAGATACAAACAACCAATGCAATAATTGCAACACCTTCAAGAAGGAATAAAGGAAGGTTTACTGTCCCTTTAATGTCATTTGTAGCTTCTGGCTGTCTTGCAATAGCTTGAGCAGCTGAAGAAAATATATTTCCGATTCCAATACCAGCACCAATTACAGCAAAAGCAGCTCCAATTGCAGCAAGACCTTTATATGTATTGTCCGCTCCAAAAGCCGATGATACCATAACACAACAAACCATTAAGAACATTCTTCTATTACTCATTTACTTACTCCTTTGTTAATTTAATGAAACTTCAATATTAGTGGTCCGCATGAATTGCCATTCCAATAAATACTGCTGATAGCAACGAAAACACATATGCTTGCACTAAACAAACTATAAATTCTAGAAAATAAATTGCTGTATTTAATATTACAGATACAACACCCACAGATAACCCAACACCAATAGATGCTCCTGATTGATAAATTATCATAGGTATACCAAAAATCGCAACCATGCCAATATGACCAGCTGTCATATTTGCACCTAAACGTAAAATTAATGCTAATGGCTTTATAAACATGCCTGCTATTTCAATTGGAATTAAAATAATTAAAACAGGCGCAGGGACACCACCGGGTATCATATTTTTCCAATGTCCTATAAATCCATGCTTCATAGTTCCAGCTATAATTATAGAAAAAAATGTAATTATTGACAATGCAGCAGTCACAGTGAAATTACCTGTAATCGTTGAGCTACCAGAAACTGGTGCAAATTTATTTGAAGTGCCGTCGTAAACTGGTAGTATAGTTTGAATTTTTTCAAAAAAGGGAATTAAGCCGATGTAATTACTTATTAAAATGAATATAAAAAAAGTTGCAATGAGAGGAGTCCAAGTTCTATAGCCTTTATTGCCAATATTTGGCAATACTATATCAGCTTTAACGAATTCTAACAAAATTTCATATAAATGAGCTATACCTTTTGGCTTCGCATTTATATTTTTTCTATAGGCTCTGGTTGCATACAAAGTTAAAGCTATAGTTATGGCCGCAACAATCCAAAGCATTAGCACATGCTTAGTGATTGATAGGTCAACTCCAAACATATTAAGAGGAATCCAAACATCATCCCTCCAATTTGTAACGTGGTGCAATATTGTTCCACCATCAAATTGTGCTGAATTAGCCATTGAAATCTTTCATATTAATTTTTTTTTGTATAACCACAGCCTCTATAAAATGAAATACTATAAATATCATCAAAGATGATAGTATGAATTTGGTGCTATTTGTTGGAGAAAAAAAACAAAAAAAATAGGTAATTGTAGATATGACTAAAACTTTTTGGATAAAATACGTTAGTTGAATTTTAATAAATTGATTGCTCTCGACTATTTTTCTATGATAAATAATATATAGATAAGCTAAAGAAAAAATAATTAGAACGATAAAAAATATAAAGAAAATCACTTGTGATCTATCATTTTCCAAATTTGATACAATGATGCTGTTGCTCCAAATATGAGTCCAATTACTAAAAATATTGGATTTGTATCAAATTGATTATCAATAAAATCTCCTAACCATCCAAATAGCAATAAAGAAGCTGCTATTTGAAATCCAATAGAAGATAGCCTAAGCCAGTTAGACTTTTGTCCCTTCATTCAGATTTGCAACCTTTGAATTTTGTGGTTTTGTTTCTTCTGAACCAGAATTCATTTTACATAGTCCATTAAATTTAGCGCCTTCTTCAATTACAATAATTGATGCTAACAAATCTCCACTCAAAGAAGATGTAGAAGATAGACTTACTTTATTTTTTGCTTCTACATTACCATCAACGTCTCCACTAATATCTGCGAAATTGGTAATTATCGAACCACTAACAATAGAGCCTTTCATTGTAGTTATAAGTCCATCACAATTAATATTACCTGTAACTTGTCCATAAATCAAAAGATCACCCTTAATATTGATATCACCATTTATTTCTAGGTCAGGGCCTATAATTGAACTCATTGAATTGCTATTCTGTTGAAACATCTAATTCTCCATATTTATTTATTACATTTCTAGGGTCTATAATAGTATCATTGTACCAAATTTCAAAGTGAAGATGTGGACCAGATTTAATTTCACCTGTTGCCCCTAGTGTTGCTATATAATCTCCTTGATGTACAATATCGCGCACATCAACTAAAAGTGAATCACAGTGACTATAAACTGTAAAATAATTAAATGGGTGAGAAATAATAATCATGTTCCCAGACCCTTTACTATAACCTGAAAAAACAACCATTCCATCCTGAGCAGATTTAATCAGATCACCTTTTTTAGATACAATATCGACACCGTAATGGTTTTTATCTAAATTAATACCCTCTGTTGAGTACCCATGAATAGGAGCAATCATTATATTGGATGCTCCATCATTTAAAAATAAATTCTTTATCTCTCGTATCTTTAAAGAATCAGAATAACTTGAAAATGATTTATTAAAAATAATATCAACTACATTAGACTTTAATTCCTTTAAAGATTCATGCTGAATGAATTTTTTATTAGGAAATAGATAGGATGAGAATCCATAGTAGGAAAAATAAAATATAACTAAAAACAAAATAGCAAAAAAAATCATAGAAAATTGAGATAATCTGATAGATTTATTTAAGTGATTTGAGTCAGATGCAATTAGTAATGTGTAATACTTTTTTATCAATGGATTATTTATTCAATAAGTCTAAAATACGCTCTAAATCATCATTGGTGTAAAATTCAAAAACCACCTTCCCTTTACCCTTACTATTTGAGGATATAGATACCTTTGTTCCAAATTTATGAATTAATTTACTCTCAAATTCATTAATTTGCTGAGATTTTAATGATTTTCTATTTGATTTAGATCTAGGTGTACTAGAATTAATTTTTGATATGATTTCTTCAGTATTTCTTACACTTAATTTATTTTTTATTATTCGATTAGCAATCGCTAACATTTGAGTTTTACTTTTTAAGCCCAATAAAGAGACCGCATGTCCCATTGAAAGCTTACTATTTTTAATATCTTCTTTAATTGAGCTTGGTAATTTTAATAACCTTAGTGAATTAGCAATTAAAGATCTACTCTTTCCAACTTTTTTTGAAATTTCTTTCTGAGATAGATTGTATTTGTTTTTTAAGCTTGCATATGCCTCAGATTCTTCAATAGGATTCAAATCATCTCTCTGAATATTTTCAATTAAAGCATACTCCATTACCTCTGATTCATCTTCAACAGTTAATACATAGGCAGGTATTGACTTTAGACCTATTAACTTTGACGCTCTAAACCTTCGTTCCCCTGCTATAATTTCATAATTTCCATCTTTAAGCTCTCTAACTGCAATAGGCTGCAATATACCTTTTTCTTTAATTGATGAAACTAATTCTTCCATTTTAGAATCATTAAAATCTTTTCTTGGCTGATTTGGATTTGCCTGGATTTTATTGATCGGGATAGCATCATTTATATAACTGCTATCCTTCTCAGTTGAATATTGAGAAATTAGTGCTTCTAAGCCTTTGCCTAAATTTGCTTTTTTACTCATTATTTTTAAGAAACTCCATTGCTAAATTCATATAATCGTTTGCGCCCATACTTGAGGCATCATATAAAAGGATTGGCTGTCCATGACTTGGAGCTTCACCTAGCCTAACATTTCGATGAATTTTTGTTTTATAAACCTTATCTTTAAAATATTCTTTTAATTCTTTAACTACTTCTTTAGATAAATTCAACCTGTTATCAAACATGGTTGCCAATATGCCTTCAATTTCTAGATTTTTATTTAATTTTTTTTGTACAAGCCTAATAGTATTAAGAAGTTGCGATAGGCCCTCTAGCGCATAATATTCACATTGTATTGGGATAATAAGAGAATTAGCTGCAGTTAAAACATTAATAGTTAGAAGACCTAGAGATGGAGGGCTATCAATAATAATATATTTATATTTATTTTGAATTTCTTTGCTTAGCAATTGATCTTTAAGCATTTTTTCTCTTGTGAGCATACCAACTAATTCAACTTCTGCTCCTACTAATTGTGAACTTGCAGGGAGAACATCTAAATAATCTAGGTTTGTCTTTAAAATACACTGGCTAATATCTTTTTTACCAATCACTACATCATAAACTGACTTTTTATAAGACCCTATTTCAACTCCAAGGCCAGATGTACAATTTGCCTGGGGGTCCATATCAACTACAAGAGTAGGAATTTCAGAAGCTGCAAAAAAAGCTGAAAGATTAACGGCTGTGGTTGTTTTGCCTACTCCACCTTTCTGATTTATTATTGCTACTATTTTTGATTTATTTTTTTTAGCCATAAGAAGTTTTATAATAGTAATTAATTTTATATATAAAAAATAATTATTAAATAAATTTTATAATTATTCTTTCTAACCAATGCTGATACAATTAAATTTGTTAACTGTATCCTAAAAGGAAAATTAATTTACATGTTTAATAATTTCAAAAGTAGACTTGTTTTAATATTTTTACTGATTGGTGTTGCTTGTTATTTTTTGAAACCAACTTATAATAAATACTTTGTTGGCTCTGAAAATATAGTAATATTAAATTCATCTATTCAATCTATTCCACCTGGTGAAGGAATTTTATTTAAAAATAATCAATCAGTTAATAAAGAATGTATATCCAATATTAAAATTTTTTCCAACAGTAGCCTGGATTCAATTGAAGCTCTACTTCTAAGTAATTCAAAGCAACTAAGCTATCAATGGGGACAGCTAAATTTAAATAATAAAAATGAAATAACGACCATAACTTGCTTGGATGATGTCGATGTCTGTATTGGTATTGATAATTCAATAGTTTACTACAATACTAAAAAACAGATTGATGACATAGAGATAATACATAATGGATGTATTAGCAATATATCAGAAGGAGTCCTTGAAAATTATAGTTTTAATGCAGATATAAATGAAAATATCATTGAGGAAGGTGCGATAAAATTAGGGCTTGATCTTCAAGGAGGAATGTATATTCAACTTGAATTGGATGTTGCGCAATTAATTTTAAATAAATTAAATAGGTCCGAAAATGACATGCGTCAACTGATTTATAATTCTGATCAAAATAATATTGATTTTTTTGAATCATTTCGTCAAGAATGTATTACAAACAATATAAGACTAACACAAAAATTCCCTCAATACAAAGCGCTTGATGATAATGAAGTAATTCAAAGATTAAAAGATGATAGGGATCAGGCACTTAATAGCGCAATAAAAGTTCTTAGAAATAGAATAGATGAGTTTGGTGTTTCTGAACCTATCATTCAACGTTTTGGTGAAAATAGAATTGTGGTTGAGCTAGCAGGCGTTCAAGATAAAGATAGGGCAAGAGAATTAATCAAACGTACGGCTTCGTTAGAACTTTCCTTAGTTTTAAGTACAGAACGCGTTAATAATGCTATTGTTAAAATTGATAAATATTTATTATCAAATAATATTGATGGAAATCTTTTTGCAAATTACTTTGAGCCTGCTTTGTTTGAACTTTTTGGTGAGCTTGGTGTATCAATTGGTAAGGAAGATGAATTTGAGCGATTACTAAAAAAAATAGAAACATCTACAGATATTAAGTTAGATGGTCGATTCGTCCTATCTAACGAATCTCAAGATGGACTATCATTTCCTAACCCTGATAACGAATCAAATTCTATATCTATAGGTGCATATACTCCTGTATACTATGTTTCCAACACTCCAGCTATTGTTGGTGGGATGGTTAAAGATCCAATGGCAAAAATTGCAGGTCCAGGGTCAGATAATTCAGGGCAGTGGGTCATTAATCTTTCTATGAATAGAGAAGGTGCACGAAAATGGAGTAGCTTTACAGGTAGAAATATTGGAAAAAGAGTTGCGATTGTTCTTGATGATAAAGTTTTTATGGCTCCTCAAATTAATTCAAAAATTTCAGGTGGACAGACCCAGATCAGTGGATTAGAAAATGCTAATGAAGCTCAAGATATAGCAAATGTTTTAAGTGCTGGTGAACTTGATGCTCCTGTAAAAATAGTTGAAGAACGATCTGTTAGCCCATCACTTGGTAAGGACTCTATTGAATCTGGAAGGAACGCATTAATGTATGCTTTTATATCCATACTAATTTTTATCCTTTTTTACTATAGAGTCTCTGGATTAATTGCAAATATATCACTATTTCTTAATATAATTTTTATACTATCATTATTATCTATACTTGGAGCAACTCTTACGCTCCCAGGGATTGCAGGATTAATACTAACAATTGGTATTGCTATAGATTCAAATGTAATAATTTTTGAAAGAATCAAAGAGGAAATTGGATTTGGTAAAAACGCTGTTTCTGCTGTTAGATCAGGGTACAAAAGAGCATTTATAACAATTATGGATGCAAATATTACAACATTAATTGCAGCATTTGTACTTGCTAATATTGGTTCAGGCCCGATTAAAGGATTTGCTATTACTTTAAGCATTGGAATTATGTGCTCAATGTTTACTGCAATTTTTATTACAAGAACTTTTTATATGATAATACTTCAAAACAAAAAAAATAAACTTAGTATATAATGAATATAATAGATAAAAGTAATATAGATTTTATTTCTAAATCAAAATTCACACTGTTTATTTCACTTGGGATAATCATTATGGGAATTGGAACTCTTATTTTTAGAGGACCAAATCTTTCAATTGATTTTGTTGGAGGGACAATTATCCAAGTTTCCTCATCAGAACAAGCTGAGATTAATATTGTTAGAGATTTGCTAAACTCAACCGTACTAAGAAATTCTGAGATTACGGAAATTACTGGCCTGAGTTCAAATCAACAATTCAGAATTAAAACAAACATTAAAATTGAAGATACTACAGAAATAAGTAATATAATCATGAGCACATTGAAAGATTATAACCCTGAAATAAGGGCGATTGAAAGCGTTGGACCAAAAGTTGGGAAAGAACTTCAATTTCAAGCAATATATGCGATAGGCCTAGCCTTGTTGATGCTAATGATATATATAGGATTTAGATTTGATCAATTTTACGCCATGGGTAGTGTGGTAGCTGTCATTCATGACATTCTAATTACTCTTGGTATATTTTCCCTATTAAATCTTGAAATTGACTTATCAATAGTTGCTGCATTTCTAACTATTGTCGGTTATTCTTTAAACGATACAATTGTTATTTTTGATAGATTTCGAGAAAATTCACAAAAAGATTTAAAAATTTCACTTACGGATTTGGCAAACTTATCATTAAACCAAACCTTATCAAGAACAATTATTACGTCTCTAACTACACTTATGGTTGTGACTATTTTGTTCTTTGTCGGTGGAGAAGCAATTAAATATTTTGCATTTGCACTGATTATTGGCGTTATTGTTGGTACATATTCAAGTATGTTTATTGCAAGTCCATTCTTACTATACTTTAAATCTAAGATAAAAACAGAGGAGGAATAATCTTGGCTATTTCAGCAATTATTGGAGGGCAATGGGGTGATGAAGGAAAAGGTAAAGTGGTTGACCTTTTAAGTTCAAATGTTGATGTTGTTGCCCGATATCAAGGTGGGGCAAATGCTGGGCATACGGTATATAAGGATAATCAAAAAATTGTATTACACCAAATACCCTCAGGAGTTATGAGGTCTGACTGTAAATGTTTACTGGGAAATGGGATGGTAATCGACCCAATAGAATTAGTTAAGGAATTTGAAAATGTACAATCCAAGGGCCTAACAATTAATAATATATTTATTTCAATGAATGCCCATATAACCTCACCAATACATAAATTAATTGATGTTAACTCAGAAAATAAATCTAAAAATAAAATTGGAACTACAGGAAAGGGAATTGGGCCAACTTACGTTGATAAATACAACAGGAAAGGAATTCGTTCTTGTGATTTGTTAGATGTAGATAATTTAAAATCAAAAATTGAAGTTCAAATAAACCGAGCATTAAACTCACAACAAATTTCCAATAATGATTTAAAAAGTATTCAAACTGAACTTGATAATTTTTTCAATGCATGTAGTATAATTGCTCCCCATATTACTGATATCATGCCTATGGTTCATGGAACCAATAATCTACTCATTGAAGGTGCACAAGGTACTTTGCTTGATATCGACCATGGTACTTACCCATTTGTAACATCTTCTAATCCTTCATCGGGAGGAATTACTACAGGCCTAGGATTGCCTCTAAATAAAATTGATCGACTAATTGGTATTTTTAAAGCTTACACGACTAGGGTAGGAAATGGTCCATTCCCTACTGAGTTATTCGATGAAGATGGCGAGAAATTACAAAATATTGGGAAAGAATTTGGTGCAACTACAGGCCGTCCAAGGAGATGTGGTTGGTTTGATGCTCCATTGGCAAGCTATAGTATTATGATAAATGGATTTAATGAAATCACAATGACTAAACTTGATATTCTAGATGAATTTGACGAAATAAAAGTTTGTACTGAGTATGAATGTAATGGTGAGAGATCAAAAAACTTATCAACATTTATAAATCAATTCGATGACATTAAGCCAATTTATACAAAATTACCCGGCTGGAAATGTTCAACTTTAGGTATTAATTCGTTTGAAAATCTTCCTCAGAAAGCTCAAGAATATATTGAATACATCGAGGAAATTTTATCAATACCAATAAAGCACATATCCACTGGTCCAAAGCGAAATGATATGATAATTAGATAATAAATTAAGTGATTTTTAATTTTAGGATAACTAAATTAATTTTTTAAAAATGTTGGGGTCCCCTATGAAACAATTAGTTGTATGTTTATTTGTATATTTTTCTTTAAACAATCTTAATGCAGATCCATATAAACCACTTCCTCTAGATTTTTTAGATAAGACTAAAATCAAAAAGGAAAATAAAAAACCTTCAAAGCCAAAATCAAAAAAACATAATCAAAAAAAATATAATGATCTAATTGTAGACATGGAATCTATACAGGGCTTTTTTGATTTTTATATGGATAATAATAAAGTTTATATATCAATTAAGCCAGATCAATTGAATGAAGAGTTTTTAATGGGCTATACTCGTCAAGCTGGTGATGGATACCAATTTGATGGTGGTTCAATGATGGGAGAAGGTGTGTACTTTTTTAATAAAGTTGGTGATATAATTCAATTAGTTGAAAAAAATACAAAATTTCGGGCTGATGAATCTCGGGCTATTTATAAATCTGTAGAAAATCATATTCCTAATTCCATCATTGCATCTTCTAAAATTTTATGTAAGCCAAATGAGGAAACTCAAGCTGTTTTAATTGATGCTAATAAATTATTCATGTATGATTTTGGAAATGTATCTAGAAGAACAAATAATAAATATAGTTTCGATAAGGAAAATAGTTATTATAATTATATAAAATCATTCCCATTCAACTCTGAAATAGATGTATATCTGCACTACAAAAGTAAAAATCCTGATAGAAGATTTACGCTCGCTTCAAGTAAAAGTATGATGCACCGATACCATATTAGTATTTCAGCTTTAAGGCCATCAGACTTTTTATCAAGACCAGAGGATGATAGAGTTGGCTATTTTACAACAATGTACCAAGATTATTCAAAAACATTAAAAGAAGATCCATATGTTAGATATATAAACAGATGGAATTTAAAAAAACAAAATCCACATGAAAAGCTTTCAAAGCCAGTTAAACCTATAGTTTTTTGGTTAGAAAATACAATCCCTAGAGAATTTAGAGATGCTGTAAAAAGAGGTATATTAGGTTGGAATAAAGCTTTTGAGAAAATTGGCTTTATCGATGCCATTGAAGTAAAGCAAATGCCAGATGATGCTAATTGGGATCCAGCTGATGTGCGATATAATACAATAAGGTGGATTGTTCAACCTGAATCAGCATATGCAGTTGGACCATCAAGAGCAAATCCTTATACTGGTGAATTATATGATGCAGATATTAGAATTAGCAACGACTATGTTAGATTTTATTTTGATGATTATAAAAATTTCATAGATCCTTTATTAATTAATAAAACTCCAGAACAAATATGGATGGAGCACGATCATAATCATGAACATGATCATGAGCATGATTCAGCTACATGTAATTATGGTGAATACCTAAAACATAAAATGTCTTTTACTTGGAATTATTTAGTTACAAATAATTTAATTAATGATTCCAATGAAGAAATGATGAAGTTTATTGAAGATGGTATTGTTGATCTTCTACTTCATGAAGTTGGTCATACATTAGGATTGCGTCATAATTTTAAAGCAAGTTCTGTATTTACAATTGAGGAACTAAGCAATCCAGCGTTTACAGATATTTATGGAGTCACAGGTTCGGTTATGGATTATAATGCAACTAATTTACTTGACGGTGGAAATAATTATTTTCAAACTAAACCAGGCCCCTATGATTATTGGGCTATTGAATATGGATATGCTGAACAACCTCAAGGTTCAAATAGGTCGAATGCTGATTGGCTTGAATCAATAGCATCTAGATCTACTGAGCCTTGGTTAGCATATTCTACTGATGAAGATACATACTCTACAAGTATAGATCCACTAACGAATAGAAGAGATATGGCTTCAGACCCAATAAGGTTTTATGACCATCAACTAAAACTTGCAAGCCAGTATTGGTCTGATATGTCTAAAAACTTTGAAAAAGAGGGTGAGCGTTATCCGAAAATGAGATCTGTTTTCTATCAAGCACTGTATGAATATTATGGTGCATCAAGAAATCTCACGAAATTTATTGGTGGAGTTTACCATAGTAGACATCATATTGGTCAAAATAAAAATACGCTTCCCCTTACAGTTGTCGATGCCGATGATCAAAGAAGAGCATTAAATTTTTTAATAGATAATATTTTAGATAGTGATGCATTTTATTTCTCACCTTCATTCCTAAATAAGTTAGCCCCTGAAAGATACGATGACTTTACTGATCAACTATGGAGAATGCAAAGACTAGATTTCCCTATACACAATATTATAAGGAATCTTCAGAGGTCAACTCTAATTAGAATTCACGATCCAAAAATAATTCATCGTGTTCATGATAATATCTTAAAGGTAAACAAAAACAAAGGAAAGTTTACATTATTTGAAATGTTCAATACGATATCTGATGAACTTTGGTCAGAGTTAGATAAAATTGATGAAATAAACAGTTTTAGGAGAGAAACTCAAAGCTTTTATATTGATTTACTTTCAAATATTTATTTTGATGAAAATAACTTATTTCCAAAAGATACTAAGTCAATTTCATTCTCCATGCTTCGTAAAATAAGATCCAATATTTCCGAAGCATTACCTTATTATGTTTTTGAAGATGAAACAACATCAGCTCACCTTAGGTTAATGATAAACAAAATAGATTCTGTATTGGATGCACAGATTATGGTAAGATAATTATGGGTACCAAAAAACCTACATATAGCAATTATCTACAATTAGATAAAATATTAGATGCACAAAAACGTAGATCTGAGATATTAGACAAGCCTATTCATGATGAAATGCTTTTCATTATCATTCATCAAATTTATGAACTTTGGTTTAAGCAAATTATACACGAAATAGATTCAATTATATTTTACTTTAATAATCCTAAAATAGATGAAACAAATATTAATAGTGTTGTAAACCGTTTAAATAGAATCCATGATATTCAAAAAATTGCGATTTCTCAAATAGATATTTTAAAATCTATGACTCCAATGGATTTTCTTGAATTCAGAGACTTACTTAATCCAGCATCAGGCTTTCAAAGTATGCAATTTAGAGTTATAGAAAATGCGCTTGGTCTAAAAAATGATGATAGAATTAAATTTAGTAAACAAAAATATACGGCGTATCTATCGAAATCTGAGTCTGAATTAGCCGAAAAGTATGAAAACAGTAAAAGTATCTTTGATTTAGTAGAATCATGGCTTGAGAGGACCCCATTTATTGAATCTGAAGAATTCAATTTTTGGCAATCATATAAAGAGTCTATAAAAAATATGTTGGACAGTGATATAGAAATAATTAATCAAAATTCAAATCTTGATGATAATGCAAAAGCTGAACAAATTGAAAATTATAAAAATATTTATCAAAATTATGATTCTCTTTTTGATAGTAATCAGTATGAAAAACTTCTCAAAAGTGGTGCTAAGCGATTATCACAAAAAGCATCTCTGGCAGCGTTATTCATAATGCTTTATAGAGATGAGCCAATTCTTCAGGCTCCTTTTAAGTTGCTTACTAAACTGATTGATATTGATCAATCATTAAACGCATGGCGATATGGGCATGCATTACTTGCTCAAAGAATGATTGGAACAAAGATTGGATCTGGTGGATCATCAGGGTCAAAATATCTAAAGCGTACATTAGAAAAACATAGTATTTTTGATGATTATGTAAATCTATCTACATACCTTATTCCAAAGTCAGCACTTCCAGTACTGCCTGAAACTCTTAAAGAAAAATTAGGATACTATTTTATAAATGAATAAAAAACATGCATTAGTATGTGGTAGCTCAAAAGGAATTGGTGCTTCAACTGCTATAGAATTATCAAAATTAGGTGCAACTATTACTCTTTTAGCAAGGGATGAGGAGTCTCTAGCAAATGTCTTAAATCGCCTAGATACATCTAAAAATCAAAATCATAATTTTATAATTGCAGATTTTGATGATCCACTTAAACTAAAGGATAAAATTGACCAACATGTAATTAACAATCCTACAATTCATATTTTAATTAATAACTCAGGTGGCCCAACACCTGGACCAATTGTAGATGCAAATGTTGAAGACTTTGTTTCAGCATTCAATAGGCATCTTATATGTAATCATATTTTAGTACAAGCGGTTGTTCCAAAAATGAAAGAAGCTAGATTTGGAAGAATTATAAATATTACATCAACTTCAGTTAAGCAGCCTATCAAAGGATTAGGAATTTCAAATACAATCAGAGGGGCTGTTGCAAACTGGGCTAAAACTCTTTCATTTGAATTAGGAGAATTTGGAATTACAGTTAATAATATTCTTCCTG
>Ga0310343_10001192_pt1 | contig 13169 bp, 8 predicted proteins | sample HC15DNA2025_MG_FD_203519 | JGI IMG/M metagenome (GOLD analysis project Ga0310343, IMG submission 203519) | Marine microbial communities from station ALOHA, North Pacific Subtropical Gyre - HC15-DNA-20-25_MG | ecosystem: Environmental > Aquatic > Marine > Oceanic | place: Pacific Ocean: North... | reverse complement strand
CCAACGAAGTCCAGTTATAAAAGTAGGAGCAGTTGGGGAACTTGTTGGAACGCTTGATGCCGCCATGGGCCATGCCATCGCGCGCGGGGATTTGCGTCCACTCGGAATCCGGATGGGCGATCACAAAAGGCCGGTTGTCCTCGCCCAATTCGATGAGCACGGTTTTCTTCCATTGCTCCACCTCACCTCGCAACTGCGCGGCCACCTTGGGTTGTTCCTTGCTGATGTCCTTACGCTGCCCCGGATCCGCCACCATGTCGAAGAGTTGGCCTGTGTGCCCCAAGCGATATCGCTGCGTGCGCGCGCTGACCTTGCCCTTCCAGCAATTCATAATCGTGCGATCGGGCCACTGCACCTTTTCCCCGAGCAGGTGCGGTTTGAGGCTGCGGCCGTCGAGCGGCTTTTGGCTGGCCACCGGAATGCCCGCGCAATCGGCCAGCGTGGGGAGCAAATCCATGACCGAGGCGATGGGCTTTACAAAAGTGCCCTTCGGAATGCGCGCCGGCCAGCGGACGACCAACGGCGACCTCACGCCGCCTTCATCCGTCGATCCCTTGCGCCCTTTCATGCCGCCATTCCAACGCACGCCGTTCGGGCCGTTGTCATGAAAGAACAACACGATGGTGTCCTCGGCCACGCCGAGTTGATCAAGCTTCTTGAGCAGTCGACCGACGTTCCAGTCGATGTTCTCGCACATCGCCAGAGCACAGCGCAGATGCTGCAAATTTTCCCGACGCGGATCGCGGTTGCGCAGCTTGATCTCCTTGTCCTTAAACTTGTTCCACCAGCGATCCGGCACCTGCATCGGCGAGTGCGGCGTGTTGTACGGCAGATACGCGAAGAACGGTTTACCCGCCTTGTGACTGCGCTCCATGAACGCCATCGCTTTGTCGGTGAAATCATCGACGCAAAACCCTTCGCCCTGCACAATGCGGCCATTGTGTTCCAGCGGCGGGCTGAAGTAATCGCCCCAATGCCCCGAGCAAAACCCGTAATACTCCTCAAAGCCGCGTCCATTCGGGTGATACGGATACTGCATCCCATTATGCCATTTCCCGAACGCGCCCGTGGCATACCCGCCGGCCTTGAAGGTGTCGGCAATGGTCCGTTCATCGAGATCCATCCGCTCCCCGCCGGCCGAGGTGCTGTACACTCCGCTCCGCACATGATAGCGCCCGGTTAAAAACTCCGCCCGCGTCGGCGAACACACCGCGCACACAAAGAAACGATCAAACCGCGCCCCATCCCGCGCCAACGAATCAATATGCGGCGTCTCCAAATCCGTGTTCCCATTCAGGCTGAGATCTCCCCACCCTTGGTCATCGGTCAGAATCACGATCACATTGGGTTGCTTTGCCTGAACCCAAGCGTGGGTAAGGATCAAAATAAGAAAAAGCAGTCGTTGCACGAACAGATTCTCGCGCAGCAGAAAGGAACCGAAAAGGAATTTCTATTGATGATCCCAGAGCGCCCGCTGATGCCCAGCCTCATACTGAAAACCAATTGCCCCCACTGGCAATGTCTCAGCATGTCCATCGGCAAAGACTGCACTGGCTCGTCCCAAATGGCGATTAACCATCCGCAAGGGTTGAGATTTCCAATTGGCACTGGAAGGCACCTCAAACACTCCGACATCTTTGAGCGGACGAACCGATTGTTTTTCCACCCAATGATTGGGATCAGCTTGATCAGGATTCGCCACCAAGCCGGCATCCCCAAAAACCACCGTCATGGTCGGCTGCTTCACCCGACTGAGATCTCCCAACGCACCCAAGGCGTGATTGTACCCCACGCCGTGGTGCCCCTGCCGGCAATCCGGGCATTGCCATCCATGCTCCTGCCCGGCATACATGCGCAATTTTCGTTCCCATGCATTGCGGGCATCACCAGCCATCTTTCGCATGACCGACGGGCTCTTATTGTCGGCAATATATTCCGCGTAAGCCTGACCAAGTTGTCGATGTTGATCCACACACTGACTGGCGTTTGCCTTGAGCCGAGCTTTGTTGAGGGAAGGAAGTATAATGCCGGTCAATACGCCGATCACCACAATGATCACCAAAAGTTCTACCAACGTAAACGCCCCGAGGCTACACCAATGGCGTCGTGTCCGTCGGTTGGGTGACATGCTGAAAGCCTAACTAACGAACATCATCAGTCAATCGTTAACCAAATGTTTCATTGATAATTTTTAGCGGAAACGGCATGAAACTGATTAATCGCTGGATTTTCAAGGCGTGTTATCTTTCCGTTTGCTCTCTGAACAACGATTTCATCCACCGCCGAAGCCTTTCCTAAACCATAATGCACGGTAAATGCATGCTGGCTATTATAAGAATCACCGGTCACAACAGGCAACACTTGGCGGTGCTTTCCTGATTTCACCACCACCTGCGCTCCCACGGTTGCTGCCTCGAACGGCAAGTGAACCCCCACCCAATTGTGGCCCGTCTTCAAATGATTGCCCAACAAATGCACTCGATTCACATAAATTTTGCGCTCCTCATCCCGGGCGCGTTCCACCACCAACAGATCCGGCCGGCCATCCAAATTTAAGTCAGCAGAAACCACACTGCGACTATCGAACTCAAATCCAAGCCCCAAAAGGTAGGAGACATTGGGAAATTGCCGGCCCGGCGAATTCATCAACAACACATTATGCTCGTACCCATTCCAAGAGACTTCGCTCCCAACACCTGACTGGCATTCAGTGAACACCATCTGCATGAGCGTTTCAGGACGTTTTTTATTGTAATAAATATCATGCCTCCAATATTGCGTACAGTAATCCCGAGCTGATTTCGCGCTGAGAAATCCATTGGCCACATACAAGTCGCGATCCCCATCGTTATCGAAATCCCACGGCGTACATCCCCACGCCCACCCCGTCCGTGCCAAACGGTCGTTATAATCCGGCTGACGATAAGCCAAGCCGCCCTGCCCCAGCAACAAGCGATTGCCGTACCCCATTTTCATGCGAGCCTGCTGAATGTTTTCAAAACCGGGCCGCCCCAAGCCCAAGCTTTCCAAACGTCGGGCTGTTGTGGATCCCATGCCAACCATGTAAATATCAAGTTTCTGATCCTGATCAAAATCCGCTAGGGCGTGGCTCATGCCAAATGAATAGTGGTTGGTGCCCAATGAATCGGTAATATCTGTGAACTGCCCCTTGCCGTTGTTCCGGTACAAATCAAGCCCGGCAAAATCACTAACCACCATCAGATCCAAATCGCGGTCTTCATCCAAATCCACGAATGACGCGCTATACGTGCGGCGATGGCGTTTTGGCGCCAATCCAAATGCCGCGGTTTGATCGGTAAATCGGCCTGTTCCATCATTGATCAAGAGATATGCCGGGTGGCCGTCGTTAGCGTCATAATAAGGAGTCGGCAGTTTGCCTGACATATACGTGGAGGCGTATTGGCCAATGAAGGCGTCCAAATCACCGTCTCCATCCACATCGCCGCAAGTAATGCATTGTGGATCACGAATGGAAACCGCCTGAATATTCGCCAAGCTCACCAATGGCTCGTTCTTTAACAAGCCCGACTTGGCACCCGGATAAAGGCGGGGCTTGCCTGCCGGCCCTAAGGTCAGCAAATCCGAATAGCTGTCCCCATTGAAATCGGCCAACACACCCGCTTGAAAAGAGTAACGACTCCCCGGCACCAATGGTTCCGGTTGAAACTTGAAATTGCCGCGGTTTCGGTAAACCAAATTCGCTCCCGCCAACACCACTTCCGGCAGGTGGTCGCCATCAAGGTCCTGAACCAGCAACGGCGCGGCAAGCACGTCTCGTGCTCCACTTGGATGCACCGGTTTATGGTCCGGCAAATCCCTTGCTGATTCGAAATCCCGTTCATGTCGGAATGGAACGGACTCTTCACGTGTCAGAATTTTCAATTGCTCCACTTCAATACCGTGAGGCCGTGCCTCCTCTGTAGCCAGACCGTTTTCCCAAATGATCTTGAGCGTCGCTCGTACAACCAAACGGCCAGGAGCAGTCAGACGTTCCGCATGCAACACAATCCGGTAAATCGAAACCGCGTGACCATTCTCATTGGCCCGGAAAGCTTCCTGATGCCATTCACTTTCGCGTAGACGATATTCTGATTTCCATTGGTCCAACAAACGACGCCAAGCGTCTTCGGAGATCGGTCTGGACCCGACCTCAAATTGGTGCTCCAAAATCCCCCAGTCATGCCGAACTATTTTCGGGGCCACTTCAGGCAGGGTCATTGTTCCGACATGGAAAGTCTCCAGTACGGCCCAGTCGTGTTTTGCTGCACGGAGATTATCCCACAATTTCACAAACACCTCCTCGTATTGCTGGGCTAATTCCTCGTCCTTCCAAATCGTCTCATCCAGCTCCTTGCGCTGGGCAACAATCTGGTTCACCTGTGCAGCAGCCTGTTCCGATGGCCCTTCCCGTTGACTCATCTGCCGGCCCTGTTCATAAACAGTATCGCGCCGAATCAATCCATCTTCTGACCATTCCTTGATCAGCCCATCGGGTTGACCGGACACCCAAGTACCCTCCAGCATGATCTGCCCATTGACATGCCATTCCCGACTGGCCCCATGTCGCACGCCACCCCGGAAGGCTACTTCGGCCCGGGGTGTTCCCGGAGCATGCTCTTCCTTCAATACCCCCGTGAACAAGTCTCCCGTTTTCCGGTCGACCAAACGCTGCTGCGCATCCATTCGTAGGTCTGCCGGCTTAGCAGTTTGGATTGAAGCAGGTGGTGATACCGGAGCCGGCGAAGGTTTCTTACCACAAGCAACGATAAACACCAACGAACCCATAATCCATGCCGCGCGAGTCATCATAGTTTTACGAGGATATATTGATCGGCCTTTGGTTTATCCACACACACATGGTTCGCCCATCTGGCCACGCCTCTGAACAGGGGCACGCCAGACTTCATGCGCAGCATCCCCTCACTCATCTCCACTTGATCCATGCTCTCACGGGCCACAGCAGCTTTTTCAGGAGACTCCACTATAAGCCGACAGGCCAAGGCTTCAGCCAGCAGAAGCATCAACAAAAGATAAATCTGTCTCATGTCAGGGTTTCACTAAATGCACTTGATTAATCGCCGGATTGTTCCAGCGAACCGTTTCACGGCCAGGCTGTTCGATCAAAACTTCCGCCACCGAATCAGCCTGCCCCAACCCAAAGTGGATACGAGCTGGATGTTGGGCATTATACGAATCACCTGTAACTAGTGGCATCACTTGAGTTTGTCCTTTTGACTTTAAGGTTACCACCGTTCCTACCGGATTCTGGGCCGGGAGAAATTGCACTACCAGCCAATTCCCCGTCTCGGGCATTTGATTACGCACCAGATGCAGATAATGCTCAGCCCGCCCAGTCCGATGGCGGTCAGTAAGTTGATCCATTTGTACCACCATCAAGTCCGTCAACCCGTCGGCGTCCAAGTCGGTCGCCACCACGGAACGACTATCAAATTCAAATCCCACGCCAAGCAAATAGCCGACGTTTAGATACATGCCTTCTCCCTCGTTGAGCAACAGGGCGTTGTGTTCGTAACCATTCCAGGAAACCTCTTTGCCCAACCCCTTCAGACAACGGTTGTACACTTCCTGCATTAGAAGCGTCTCAGTGGAACCGCCATCCCGAATATCATGCCGCCAAAAAGTGGTGCAATAATCCTGCGCCGAGCGGGCACTGAGCATACCGTTGGCCACGTAGAGATCCCGATCTCCATCGTTGTCAAAATCCCATGGTGAACAACCCCAAGACCAACCCGTTCGTGCCAATCGATCATTATAGGGCGCCTGCTCGAACCGCCCTTTTCCATCCCCCAACAACAACCGATTCCCATATCCCATATCCGGAGCAGCCTCCAAATGTTCAAACCCCTTTTTCCCCAACCCCAAACCGGCCAGTCGACGGGCAGTGGTGGACCCCATCCCTACCATGTAAATATCCAATGACCCATCCCCATCAAAATCAGCAACAGCATGACTCATTCCAAAGCTATGGCGGCACTTACCCAGTTGGTCAGTAACATCCTGAAACTTTCCCTTCCCTTGGTTTTCATACAAATCAATACCAGCGAAATCACTGATCACCATGAGATCCAAATCCGCATCCCGATCCCAATCCACCCACGAGGCGCTATACGTTCGGCGACGCCGTTTGATGGCCAAGCCCGCATCTTCGGTGGCATCCACAAACCGTCCTGTACCGTCATTCAATAACAATGCCGCCGGAAACCCATCATTAGCGTCGTAATAGGGGGTCGGCATTTGACCGCCACCATAAGGTGTTTTGTATTGCCCCACAAACACATCCAAATCCCCGTCCCCATCCACATCACCAGTTGCCACACATTGAGGAGAAGTAAACTGCATGGCCCGACTTTCCACTCCTGCCGTTCGAACAAAGCCAACTCCATTTGCCTTTCCCGGGAAAACCACCGGCCAGCCATCAGGCGCTATGGCAAACCAATCCAGCTGACCATCTCCAGTAAACTCTCCCAATGCCCCCGCTCGAAACCGTAAATGCGGGCCGGACAACAACGGTTGTTTCTCAAACTGAAACTTCCCTCGATTTCGATACAACAATCCACTGCCGCCTAGGATGATCTCCGGCAATTGATCTCCGTCCAAATCTTCCACGACTAGCGGAGCCGGAAATACGCTTGCCCCTTCCTGTCGTCGCAAGGCCGCTACATTCGGATCATCCAAGGTCAAATTCTTTACCTCCTTCACCGCAAAGCCGGGCTCACCGGTGCGTTGCCACACTTGCAGCGATTCCACCACCCCTTGACTGGGTCGTTTTTGTTGATTCCACGTCACTCGCAAGGTCGCTTTGATGATCATCCTTTTTGCCGATTGCGGTATTCGAATATGCAACCGCACCTTAAAAACAGACTCAGGGGTACGCTTATCCGGCACAAAGGATTCCTGATGCCATTCCGATTCCTCAAGTAACCATCCAGCCTCTTCCCAAGCAGTGACTTGAGCCTGCCAGCTTTCCCAATCCCAAGAATGCAAATCGGGACCACCTTGGCGCTCAATAATCCCCCAGCTTCGGGTCACACCTTGATCCAACTGCGGCACTGAAAGACTTTGGAAAGTAAATCCCTTAACCACCTGCCACGGGTTTTTCACCTCCCGCAAATCATCCCACAGCCGGACAACAACCTGTTCGTGCTCTTGGGCAGCCATTTCTCCGGCCCACACGGTTTGATCCAAACGCTCCCGTTCAGCCATGGCGGACTGTGCTTTTCCAAGCAACACTTGGGTCGGATGCGTCTCACTGTGAGTCACTTGGCCCTGTTTGCCGTAGTGCGTGTCCTTGCGCAATAAGCCATCGCGCGACCATTCACGAACAACTCCCGTAGGGTGACCCTTTTCCCATACGCCTTCCAGTGACTTTGATCCACTGGTATGCCACTCCACACTCCGACCATGGCGTCGGCCGTCCTGAAAATGGACTTCCGCCCGTGGCTTGCCATTCGGTGCAAGGTCACGCAGCTGCCCCGAAAATAATTCTCCCGTTGCCTTGTCACGAATTAACCCGTTCTGAACGGTTAATTCTGCACTGGATCGCACGGCAGTCGGTGGTGCCGGCGGCGGACTTTCCTTCCGATCGCATCCCAGCCAACCTGCCAAACAGAGTGCTAACCCAAACCGGATCATTCACTGTCCTCCAGTGTATGATATTTGTTCACTGCGGGTTGATCGATGCTAGTCACTTTACTATTCGGCCAGACCACTTCCAGCCGCGCTGCTTGGGCCTTGCCCAAGCCGAAGTGCACACTGGTGCTATGCTGGGCCTTCCAGGAATCGCCCGTCACCACTGGCAGTTCCTGTATCGCCCCATCGACCTGGTGAACGCGCACGCGTGCCCCCCAAATTAGTTGATCAGCCTTGGCCTTCAGATGCAGTCCAATCCAGTTATTTCCTGACGGCGTAAGGTTCCGAACCAGACGGATCTGCCCATCGCGTTGGCGATCGTCCCCGGCTTCCTTCTCCACCACCAATAAATCCGCCCTTCCATCCAAATCCAAATCCGCGGACACGACCGACCGGCAATCGGCCTCTATAGACAAACCCATGAGGTGCGATATGCTCAGGTAGTTTCCTTTCCCTTCGTTCAGGTACAGCACATTGTGCTCGAATCCGTTCCATGATTCCGTCACCCCCAAATCCGACTGACACTCTTTGAAGACCCCGGCCATAATCACGCTTTGGGAATCTATTTTTGGCGTGTAAATATCGTGCCGCCAAAACTTGGTGCAATAATCTTTTGCCGACGATCCACTAATGTGGCCATTGGCAATGTACAGGTCCCGATCCCCATCGTTATCAAAATCCCAAGGGGTACATCCCCACGCCCAACCCGTGCGTGCCAAACTGTCATTGTAGGGAGCCTGACGAAATCCCCCATTCCCATCCCCCAATAAGAGTCGATTGCCATAGCCCATTTTCATACGCGCCTCCTGCACGGATTCAAACCCTTTGCGGCCCAGCCCCAAGTGCTCCAAACGGCGGGCGGTGGTGGACCCCATGCCCACCATGTACATATCCATATTTCCATCGGCATTAAAATCTGCGAAAGCATGGCTCATACCAAACGAGTAATGAGCTGCGCCCAGAGTATCTGTAATGTCCTTAAATTTACCTTTTCCATCATTCAAATAAAGATCGAGCCCTGAAAAATCACTCACTACCACCAAGTCCAGATCATGATCTCCATCCAAATCCACTAACGAGGCACTGTAAGTTCGGCGCAATCGCTTCGGAGCCAATCCGGCTTGAGCCGTACCATCGGTGAATTGCCCTGTCCCGTCGTTAATCAATAAATAAGCTGGCAACCCATCCAGCGCATCGTAATACGGAGTCGGAGCTCGCCCCCCTGCATAGGGGTTTAGGTATTGCGGGACAAACGCATCAAGATCCCCATCGCCATCCACATCCCCCACCGCTACAGCCGAAGGATCACTGAGTTGCGTCCTAGCCACATCACTCAAGCTCACGATGGGAGGTTCAGCGAAGTTCCCATCAGGTTTCCCTGAAAAAACCATTGGCTTTTGATCCGGGCCGAAAGTCAATAAATCTGGCCGTCCATCGCCCGTAAAATCTACAATCGCCGCCGCATCCGGAAATTGACCGCGCCCGTCACTGAGCAACGGCTTGGGCTCAAATCGAAAACCACCCTGATTCCAATAAACCAGATTGGCACCGGTTGGTATAATCTCGGGCAAATGATCTCCATTCAAATCACGGATCAACAACGGTGCTGGATCAACTCCATTCGGAATGCGAGTGCGGGTAAACTGCGGATTATCTCGGCGAACCCGAAGCAACCCCGCAGTCTCAAAAGGCGCCTCGCCTGACCGTCGCCATTCCTTTAATGATTCCACCACCAACTTGACCGGTTGCCAAAACCCTTTCGCATCCTTTTTTTCTCCCCAATAGACACGTAACGCACCTCGCAAAATCAGGCGCTCGGATTTCTCTTTAGCCCTGGCATGCAAAGTAAATTTAAACAGCGAGCGATGCCCTTCAGACGAGGGGTCAAACTCTTCCTGATGCCATTCAGACTCCTCCAAGACATAATTTTGTGCCCATTCCAACAAAAGCATCTTCCATTGGGAAAACTCCAATCGCTGACTCGGGGCATTCCACGTTCGAGTTTCAATTGCCCAATCATGGACCGTTGAATCCTCCGGCTTACCCCATGTAATTGATTCAAAAGGGAATTCTTCCCAGACAGACCACGCATGCTTTTCCGCGCGCAAACGGTCCCAAAGATGAACAAAGGTACGCTCAAAATCCTGTGCCAACACCTCGCTTTTCCAATTTTCTTGGTCCAATCTCTCTCGCTCCCTTAACTCCGCATCGATCTTGGTTTGAGCAGCCTCAGAGGCTTCGGTCGTATCGGTAACAAGTTGTCTATCGCGATAGACCATAGTTCGCTTTAACAAACCATCCGGAGACCACTCCTCCACTTTACCGACCGGATATCCCTCGCGCCATTCCCCCCGCAATCCAAGTTGCCCATTGGCATGCCATGCCTTACTCAACCCTTCACGTCGGCCATCCACAAACGAATATTCCAAACGAGCCTTCCCATCTGGCCACTCCTCATATTGCAAGCCAGTAAACAACTGGCCTGTCGAGCGTAATAGCAACCGTCCATCCGGCTGGCGGGCCAATTCCAACATACTCACCCCTTTGCTCTTAGAAGATGGGGATGGGGCAAGATCCGAGTCACGCCCACAAGAAATAAGTAAGACCGCTAACACACAAATCGCTCCTTTTCGGAACAATTGATACTGAAGTTTTTCCTCGCTCATTCTCAGAAAAATATTATAATATATCTTCTGTTTCACAAGCAAGCAGTGTCACAAGAAATGAAAAAATACATTATTACAATGACCGCAACGCTCGCGATGGCGACCTACTTGGTTGGCTGTGGTGGTAGCGAGGAACCAGCCACCGAACCAACCACTGTTGATGAAGCAGAGTCGTCCTCAGCCGTTGCCGACCCAAACAATACCGACCCGACCAGTAGTGAACAAACTGGGGGAAGCACTCCTGGTAAGCCTCAGTAATAAGACTTCCAACTCCATAACTTAACTCAAACCCCTCTGGGAACAGAGGGGTTTTTTGTTTTATCTCGCTAGGGAATCTCATCACGATTCGATTATTAAAAAAAAAGGCGCCACTAACGTGACGCCTTTTGAATCTTAAATGAACTAGTCCCAGCGGTTGCCAGCTTGGGAAGGACGGATGAACACAAGGTTCGGACCGCCATAGTTCTGAGGTTGGTGTGAGCCCCCCTCTTTGTATGAGTCGGCATGTGCAACCGCAACCGCCTTATACTCTGCGTCACCAGAAACCTGAGTGCTGGAACCATCAGCCAACACAAGGTTGCCTTGGCCCGTTTGCAGCCCGCTCATAGCGTAGTCCTTGGATTCGGAAGCGCCGTAAAAGTGCGGATTCAACAGAGTTTGCGAATTGAATTTGGAATTGTCCACTTTGTCGCCATAGGAATCAAAAGCAGCTTTGTCCACAGCCAACACGGCCTCACCTCTCCAATCGTTCCCGTGCATCGAAGTACCAGCGTACTTCCATTCGCCACCCCAGCCATCGCCTTGGCCGAATTTGCGAAGATACTCCGTGGTGCCCACGCCAGGAGTGGTGGCCATATTACGGGTGGACGCAATAATGGTCGCCGGCAACATGGCATCAGCTCCTTGGCACATGGCGTAACTGTGGCGGTTTGGGTCAATCCACGAACCATGCGAACCACTGCCCGCACCGCGGTGTTGCTCCCAGCCATAAAGCTTATGGCCACTTTCAGCATTGTTCAGCTGCTTGGCATGGTTGGCAAACGCACGCGGATCCGACGGGGAGACGACCGCTTCAGCCTTTTGAAGTTGGTCAACAAATTCAAAACCCCGCAACCAGCCGGGTACTTGATAGGGGTTTTGCCAGTCACGCCAACCCTTAGCTTTTAAAAGATTGTTGTCACGGTTAGCCAACGCCGGATCATCCAAATGGAAAAATCCATCGGCAGAGGAGGCGTACCCTTGGTAGGCCTTGCCGAGTTGTCCCATCTTATTGGCGCATTTAAGCCGATTCGCCTTAGCCTTTGCTTTAGCCAAAGTGGGCAGAAGCATACTAGCCAGAATACCAATGATGGCGATGACCACAAGGAGCTCAATGAGAGTAAATCCTGCCTTGGGAGCAGTCATCAATTTTCGAACTTTTTCTTTTAATTTCATGATTTGAACCTATTTCTTCAGTTTTATCGGCCGGTTTGCGTGTTTTTTACACGTGCGTTGCGCAATCTTCACGCACATTAACCGAGATTTGCTATGTTTTACGGAGTTTTCTCAAACTCACCACTAACGTTGCAGCAATACACGCATATGACATGCCAATTTTTGAATTGTTGAAAACTCCCATAATTATTTGTTTTAGGGAGGGTTTAGAAATCCTAGAGGCCTTTAAATCATCGTCTTCGGCAACAGCCATTCGGTCACTTTTCGGACCATGACCGGGAGGGATTCCGGGTCGGTTTCGGCGTCGAAGACGTGGTCGCAGTTTTCGATTTCGAAGAGCTCTTTGGGATCCTGAGCTTGGGCAAAAATTTCGCGGGACTCGGCGATCGACACTACATCATCCACCGTGCCATGCACCAGAAGCCATGGTACCTTGATTTGCGCGCCCAAGTCCAGGACGCTGCCGATTTGGTTCATGTCATCCACAAACGCCTGCGATAGCGGGCAATCTTCCTTGCCCCACATGAACCCGCTGCCCGGTGTTTCCTCACCAAATTCCACCTCGGCAAACTTAGCCGTATGCACCATGCCGGCCAGTGAAACGAGGAGTTCGATTCGATCATCGGCAGCGGACCGCTTCACGCCCACAGCGCCGCCCATGCTGTGCCCCACGTAGGCGACACGTCGGCCCTGAGCTTTCACTACGTCGATCACCGCGCCTAAATCCTCTACTTCCTTAGAGACACAGGAATCTTCAAACCGCCCCTCCGAATCGCCATTGCCGGAGAAGGAAAAGCGCAAGGTGGGAATGCCGGCCATCGCCAAGCCTTTGGCTAGGGCCTCGACAAATGGGCGGTTCATATTGGCAGTAACGCCGTGGCCAATGATCACTGTAAATGGGCAATCGCCCTGTGCTGAATGATAGGCGTAGTCGAGCTTCTCTCCCTGCGCGTTTCGAATCTCCGCGTCCATGTGTGAGGGTTTATGGACTAAATCAGGCGAATTTGCGAGTATTTTCCTAGCACCATGTAGACCATTCCAATAGGCCTCCATGAATCGTTCCCTCCTCTTGAACACGACCGCCGGTTTCAGTTAGGAGCCGTTTCCAATTAGGCAAGCATTTCGCTTCCAGACTAGTCAGTCTTCGAAAGAAGGCGTACATGATCCCCAACCAAAATTGACTGCGCCATCGGCGCCAACCCGATCTGCCTTCGCAAAACTCCGCCACAGCCCAGCAACCGGCCGGCCGAAGCGCCCGTTGCACGCGCGGCACCCAATCAGCCAGCGTCGTTTCGCGAAAACAATCGAGGAAGAAGCAGGTCACCACCGCATCATATTCGGCAACCGGATAATCCCAGCAAACCGCATCCGCATGATGAAATGTCACCGCAGCCTGTT
>Ga0310343_10001191_pt1 | contig 13175 bp, 10 predicted proteins | sample HC15DNA2025_MG_FD_203519 | JGI IMG/M metagenome (GOLD analysis project Ga0310343, IMG submission 203519) | Marine microbial communities from station ALOHA, North Pacific Subtropical Gyre - HC15-DNA-20-25_MG | ecosystem: Environmental > Aquatic > Marine > Oceanic | place: Pacific Ocean: North... | reverse complement strand
AAAGGAATTTGAATATAGCTGCATTTTATGGTGGTGTTGGTATTGAACCCCAAATAGAAAAATTAGAATCTGGATTAGAACTTCTCGTTGGAACGCCAGGGAGAATCATTGATTTAATTCGTAGAGGAAATATTGATACATCTAGCATTGAATTATTTATTTTAGACGAAGCAGATCGAATGTTGGATATGGGATTCTTTCCCGATGTAGAATGGATTATTCAGAAATTAAATCCTGAAAGACAAACATTGTTGTTCAGCGCTACGTTCCCTCAAGAAATTTTACATTTGTCTTCAGAATTTATGAAAAATCCTGAACATATTCTAACATCTGAATTAGAGTTGGAGATTCCTGAAATTACTCAAAAATTTAGTAAGATTGGAAGAATAAATAAAAGCTGGGCATTGAATAATATTCTATTGGAATTTAAATTCGAGGGTCAAGTACTTGTTTTTTGTAATACTAAAAGAATGGTTGAGATGTTGGAACAAAGATTTAGTAAAGTTTTAGATAAAAAAATCTCTTCATTACAAGGAGATATGTCTCAAAATGCCCGCGAGAAAGTAATGACTAAATTTAAGTCAGGAGAGATAGATCTTTTAATTTCCACTGATGTTGCTGCTAGAGGTTTACATGTTGACGGAGTTAACTTAGTTGTTAATTATGATTTACCAACACAAGTAGATAGTTATGTACACAGAATAGGAAGAACAGGAAGAATGGGTAATTCGGGTCTTGCTTGGTCTCTAGTTTCATTTGAAGAAACTTCTATGATTACAATGTTGAAAAATGTTCATGGTCTTGATTTAATAGAATCAGAAATTCCAGAAATTAAGGGTGAGGGGAAAAGTCATTTTAGTAGGAAAAAGGATTGGAATGAACATTCAGACATGTTTGGAATGGTAAGTTTAGGAATCAATATTGGATATGATGAGGGGATGAGCCATCAAAAATTATTTGATTGGGTTAAGAGTTTAATACGAATTTCAGATTTAGCTTTAGGTAGCATTGATGTCGGAGATGACAAATCAACTATTGATGTACATCAATCAAAAGTAGATTATGTCCTAGGGGCTATTAATAATAACTCAGATCTTGGCAGAATAGTCGATGTAGAAATATTATAATTATTCATCTGAATAATTTTTTGAATATTTTTTAACAATGATATTATTGACAAGAAGGTACCAAATAATCCACATGATTGTTAAAATTATTAAAGAACCCCATTCAAAAACAAAATCATGAAAAATTTCCCATCTGACGTCACATCCCCATACGCCAGGATTTATTTCACAACCACTTACAGCAAGTGGATAGATTAAAACCAGTCTTAGAATATTTAAACAAAAAACGATGGTTAGAATTATTGGAATGCTCCATAATTTTATTTTTTTGCTAATATATGGTGTTAAAATTATCAAAGTAGTAATAAAAAGCATTTCGTGAACTCCTGCACATTCATCTGAAACATAGAAATCTATGGTGTTGTTTTGAATATCCGGAAAATTTTGATTGTATAATTCAACTTTTGTGATATATCCACTATCTCCGTATTCTGAAAGTGTAGATGATTCAGTACCATATAATAGTTGATTTAAATCATTCCATATTTTCGCAACTATTTCTTGAATCCAAGCAAGTGTATCTTGAGATGCAGTTAATATGGAATAAATTATTTCTACGAATAATAAACCTAATGGAATTAATAGATACCTTTTACCCATCTCAATTAATTCATTTATACTTATGTCATTTTCAGGAACTACTTTATCTGCTGCTTCATTATCCGGAAGTTCCATGTATGCTGGGTGAATTTAGTATGATATGAATGCATGGGATATTTAAATCTAAATTGGTAGTTTAAGCACATATCCGATTAATTCAAATGAGGGGTAATTTAGCGTTAATTATTGGGGGGGTAGATATGGTAATCGAATTAAATTTGATTGGATATGTCTGTCCAATTCCAGTTTTTGAAACAAGAAAAAAGTTATTAAAAATGAAAAAAGGAGAGAAATTAATTTTAATTTGCGATGACCCTGACGTACAATATGATATTCCAAAATTAGCAAATAGAATGTCGTCTGAATTAATTGAAATTAATGAGGAGAATGGTGTTTGGAAACTTTCTTTATTGGCGGCGTGAGTGATTTTATGAATTTTAAATTAAATGGGACTCTTTCTGAAAAATCTGAAATTCCTGCAGATGCAAAGTTACCATTAAAACAGGGTGAATTTAGAATTAGAGTTTTCCATGAGGAAGAAACAGGTTTTGATCATGTTGCTTTAACGTTAGGAGATATGGATGGCCCTGACCCTACGTTAGTCAGACTCCATTCAGAATGTTTAACTGGTGATGCGTTTGGAAGTTTAAGGTGTGATTGTGGACCACAATTAGAAAATGCACTAGATACGATAAAATCGAATGGATGGGGGTGTTTACTCTATCTAAGGCAGGAAGGGAGGGGAATTGGTCTTCATTCAAAGATACAGGCTTATAATCTTCAGGATAAAGGATTTGATACTTTAGAAGCAAATCTAGAACTTGGGCTTCCTGCAGATGCTAGGGATTACGAATTGGCGGCAGAGATATTAAGAGCAATTGGGGTGGAAGAGGTTTGTTTGTTGACAAATAACCCAAATAAAGTGAATCAATTAAAAAAATATAACATAAACGTTGTAGAAAGAATGCCTTTAGTAGTTGGGGTTGGTGAATATAATCGTAAATATCTTCAAACAAAAGTAGTTAAAATGGGTCATGAAATAGACGAAGATAAATTAAATTAAGAATTAATCTATCTATTTCAACAGAGATGGGGCCGTGACCGGGAATTGAACCCGGGCCGGCGGGACCACAACCCACCGTGCTAACCTCTACACTATCACAGCCATCTAGTAGAGCAGTCGAAATGTTTGAGTTATTTGAAACAATCGACAAACTTGTTCGAATTTACACTTTAGACCGTTTTATTCAAGTGGTTCGAAATGTTGCCAAGAATATGGGGAGATTAAAATCCAAGAAGATAAATGTAATATTATTGGTTACAATGTTAATTCTTTTAGTTCCAACAACTTCTTCTAGAAGTATTCATCAAATTAACGATATCGATATTATTCCTCAAGGAGATTTTAATGACTCAACTAAATGGATGATTGAAACACAATCTGGTTTTTCAAATTTAGAAGCTCAAAATACAGATGCAATGATTGCCGATGGAAAATTAAGTTTAACCCATCAAAGAACTCAAAATCTTAAAGAATTATTATTTTGGTCAACAGATTCAACCTCGGGCCATGAATCAGCAGAAGGTGCTCCAGATGGATTAATATCGATTTCGTCTGGTCCAGATATTGATCTTACAGGTTTTGATTTTAGTTCTATAGAAAACTATCCTTTGATTGATGTTTCATTAGTAACATCATTTAGAATTTCAAATGGACTTAATGATGATCGTGTTGAAATAAGTCTCAGTTCAAGTGCTGGTTTTTTTATGATAGAATCTTATTCTAATACTTTTTCTCAGGGCGAAATAAATTATTTATCTAGTCCTTATATTACTTATGATTTGGGAGGCTATACTGAATGGACGTGGGATTCAATTTCTTCATCCTCTGTAAAATTAAATTATGAATCCGTAGGTGGTAGTGATGAAGCACAACTTGAAGTTGATGGAGTCGCCATTAAAGTTGTTTATCAACTACCTGATAGTGGCTTTGATTTTGTTAAGGCAGAAACTAATATAGAATTAGGAAGCAATTATGAGTATGAAAATTTAAAATTAAATCTTTCTGGTTCAATTATTGGTGAATTAGGAGAGATATCTACAGAACTCAGTTGGATAAAATTACAATTAGGTTCAGACGTTGTACATGAAGAAAAAATTAGTAATTTGACACAAAATATCGAAATTAGTGTGGATCTCAATGAAGACGAACTTCTTTCTCTTTCTTCGGATTCGGTTACTAATCAAATATTATTTGCAGTCGGTATCCAAATTTATTGGAATTCTGATGGTTCTTCAAGTGATGCTGTAATTCAAATAGAAAATATAGATATTGATGGAATTACATTTACTGAGTGGGACGAAAACCCGGAATGCTTAGAGTTAGATAATTTTACTGGAAACAACTCATTTATAGAAGATTCAGGTCAATATAAAATCATTCCACTTCGAGATAGCTGTGAAGATGATAGGACTCCAAAGGAAGATCTTTATTTCTCGGTAAGTACTTATCCACTAGGAGTAATTGAAGCAATTATCGAAGACGGACATTTGAAAATTTTTCAAATTGAAGATTCATTTGGAACTACAGAAGTAATTGTTAATGTTTTTGATTCTTCAGGAAATAGTTGGACCGATTCATTTTTTGTAGATGTTATAGGGGTAAATGATCCTCCAATTTTTCTTGATTTTCCTGAAGAAGTTTGGATTGAATTAGGAAGTTCATTAATTCTTGAAGGCACAATATTGGACTCCGAATCATTAATTGAAGAATTGGAATTTGAAGTAGATCTTGAAATCGCTGTGATAAATTCGAACAATAGTATCACAATATCCCCAGTAGAGGTTGGTGTCTTTGAATTAAATCTATTACTTTCAGATGGAGCTGAATTAACAACTCACAAAATAACAATTAATACTTACACAGAATCAGAACTAGAGCCTGTTTCAATACTAATTAGAGATAATCAAGATATGATTATTTCAAATAACGAATATCCCTCAAATTCGATCTTAAGTATTTCAACCGTGGTAGAAAATTTTGGAAGCATGGATGCCACTTTTGTGTCAGTAAGGTATTATTTTGGTGATGAGATGATTGGAAATGTGACAATTCCACTAATTTCTGCTCGTTCAAGTCAGATTGCAGAATTATCAAATTGGAATTTAATCGGTTCACCTGGTGATTATAAAATTAGAATAGTTATAGATTCTAATGATTTAATTCAGGAATCTAACGAATTAAATAATGAACTGATAATTGATTTTAGTATTGTTGAAACAGAAAATGAAGAACTTGAATCTATGGATTCAGAAGGAATTATTGAAGGTCCTATTGCAGCGATATTTATTCTATTTGGATTTATTTTTATTAGTTCAGCACTCTTTTTTGGACCAAGAAAAATTCAAAAAATAAAATAACTAATTATCTAAATACGAATTACGTTAGGCGGATAATCTTTTCTGAGGGGAGAAAGCATAAAAGTAAAGTTCCCAGGAAACAGTTTGCTTCATGGTTGGGGGACCAGAGATATAAGAGGCAGGATGTGGGGTAATGGGATTATTAAAAATTCGATTAGAAACAGATGAATGGATTTACGAAGAATATGAAGAACCATAATTAGATGAAAACGTGTTTTGGTTGAGCAACTGAGCCTTTTTCTTTAACTGTAATCGTTGCAGAATCTAGTTTAGCTTCCGCTATAGCTAATACGACACCATCATTTGATTGAATAACTACATGTTCACCTTTTTTAATTTTTGAACTAATATGACTAACGGCTGGAATCATTATCATCGCACCATTTTTAATACTCTCATGTGCTGAAGGTTTAACAATAATTCTTGGGAAGTTCTTAACTAGTTCCTCAATTGGATTTAGAATTTTTAACATTGCTGAATCATCGCCTAATTCATTTAATTTCCACAATGCATCTGATAATTGAGACATTGAAATACACATGTCCTCATTAAAAATACCACTTTTTGATCGTCTTAATTCTTTTAAAATTACTTTTTTATCTAAAAATAACCCTAAATCCCTTGCTAATGTTCTAACATAAGTTCCAGCTTCGCAATCCATTTCCAACAACAAATTAATTCCATCAAAATCTAAAATTTTTAATTTTTTAATCGTTCTAGTCCTGACTTGAATTTTTACAGCTGAAATTTCAGGAGGTACGTTGTATATTTTTCCTACTAATTTATTAATACAATTTTCTAATTCTTCTATGTCACTTTTTGAACTTAATTTGAGGCTTGCAATATATGTTTTTTCATGCTTTAGTATTAATGGCGTAAGTTTCATTGCTTTACCAAGAAGTAGTGGTAATACTCCTGATGCGAAAGGATCTAATGTGCCTCCGTGTGCTAATTTATCTAAATTAAGTAAATCTCTAGCCCAAGCAGATAATTGGTGACTAGTTGGGCCTGGATGCTTATCAAGTAGAATAAATCCCGCTTTCATTCTTGATTTTATGTCACGTTTCCATCCATTTAATTCAGTGGGCGTGCTCTCTGAATTAATATTTATCATTTTTAATCCTCATTAATATGTTCAATAACCTTTTCTGCGATTACTTCGGGTTGGATGTGATTACAATCAATAATCAAGGTATATGGGCTCATATCTTCCAATGAAATTTGATAGTATTTTTGAAACCTCGCTTCATCCTTTTCAACTCTTTGTTTGATGGAGAAAAGTACATGTGATAAATCACCACCTTCTCTTTTTTGAACTCTCTCAGCTCTTACCTCTTCGTTAACTTTAAGCCAAATTCTTTTACATTTTATTTCCTTTTTTTTAGCCCAATGTCCAGCAAGCCTGCTCTCAATAATTTCGGGACCATTATGCATTTCCATAATTGAGATTAATTCTTCATCTAATTCTTTGTCTACTTTATCATCGATAAGGCATAATTCCGCGAAATCAACAAGACTCATACCTTTTTTTACTGCTGAATCTCTAAAAATTTTACCACCATTAATTGACTTCCAACTAAATTTATTTTCAAGTATTGAAACTAACGTAGTTGTTCCACTTCCTGGATGGCCACTAATTGTAATTCTAGTGATAAACTCACCTCCATTCGTGTCTACAAGTAATACATCTCATTTTTCCTGAATTTGTTCTTTCAATATCAAATGCCCCACAAACTTTACATTCTCCATCTAATTTTATGGAATTAAAGGAATTTTGTTTAGGTTTCATGTTCTTATTATTCGTATTATTTCGTCTTTTCCTTCCACTTCTTGAATTGTTATTTTTCTCATTAATAGTTCTAAATTCTTGAACAAGTGGTTCCTTAATTGATTTTCCTGCTAATACAATTGGATGTGATTTATACCTAATTAATTTTATATGTCTATCAATAATTCTACCCAGTGGAGCAGACATGCAAATATATGCAAACACCCATACCGGAATAAACCACATTACTTTATCATCAATTAAACCCCATTTTGGATTCCATGGTAAACTAATATAATCAACTCTAAAATTTTCAACAGATGATGCAAGCCAGGCAAATATGGCAATAATGAATATCATTGTAAACATCATTGGTTTAAAAGCACCCATTTGAACAGCCATTTGGTCTGGTAACATTTTCTCTCTCATTTTCATAGCAGTGTCTAAAGCAACTTTATTTTGATCAAGCCTTGCTTCTTGAGCCATTTTTCCGATTTCTCTCTGTCTATGTGCTATATGGGCTTGGGCAACAGGGTCCATAAAAAATGACCTCAATACCGTATTAACTACCATACTTGCTGAACCAAGTGTAAAAACCATCAATATGATAGAATTTTGGGGGACTATTGGCTTCAAAATCGGATCTGCGTAATTCATCAAAGAATTTCTAACATTTGGATTTGCAATAAGTATCATCATCATAATCATCATTAACAATAGGAACATCATTTGTCCTCCTGCTTGGGGCGTTTCACCACCTTGGCTACCACTCAACTCACTCGTCACATTCATGTTTAAACGGAAGAGGTGCATCAATGCTTCCCTAAATTTATCATTAAAACAGTTATGCGTTAGCCTCTTCAAATAGATGTATATGGCGTATCAATGGTCGAAGATAATAGTCGTTGGGTTAGTGGGCAACCAATGCCGATGTTAAATCGTCCTGTTGTAATTTCAATTACTCAAGTAGAATTAGTTTCTAAATATTTTAAACAAGGCATGTTATGGTATTGGGGGTCAGATCCTAATTGTGTTGGCAATAAAATGCGGACTATGAGATGTAATGAACCAGGGATAGAGCCAGAAGGAAATGAGGCAGAACTTTTAGATTGGGTATCTAGGTATGGTGCTCAGTCAACACTTTTAGTTGATTGTAGGGAATCGATTGGAATGCCACTAACGGTTACACCTTTACTTGAATTATTATTGGGAATGCCTTGCCCAGTTCTTGCCATAGTGGATAATGTAAATGGATCAAATCCATTTCCAGCTTGGACGCCTTGTTAGTTTTAGAACGTGAATCCACAGACAGAACATTTTGATGCGCCAGGTTCGACAGATGAACCACACATTGGGCATTCAGAATTCAAATCCTCGTTAGTTGAATCTCCATTATCTGTTGTGGCTTGTTCTTCAGATGCATTATAGGTAATTCCTGCTAATTGCGACTCAAAATCATCACTTTCTGTTGATTCATTAACTGTTGCTTCTTCTTCAACAGGTGCTTCTTTTTCAACAGGCGCTTCTTCTTCAACAGGTGCTTCTTCTTCAACAGGTGCTTCTTTTTCAACAGGCGCTTCTTCTTCAACAGGTGCTTCTTCTTCAACAGGTGCTTCTTCTTCAACAGGTGCTTCTTTTTCAACAGGCGCTTCTTCTTCAACAGGTTCTCCTAATTCTTCTTCTTTGGTTAAATTAAAATTCTTAGCCGCATTTATAATTTCTGATTTCTTGAGGTATAAATTACCATCTTCATCATAATTTTTTGCATGCTCTAGGAATAATTTTCTATCTGTGATACCGTATTCTTCCATAATTGATAGCAATACGTCTTCATTCCAGCTGTAATCATCAATAGTTAGTTTTTTATTTTCCTCGTTATCACTATGATCCTCATTAGTAGCTTCTGTTTTTTCTACAAATTCTTCCTCATCGTCATCGCCTATTTTTGCGCCTCTAAATGATTGTAAATCAGAAATTTTCAAGTCTCCGTCGCCTTTAATGTCATAAGATAATTCAAATTTTTGTCCACTATTTATAACCGGTATGACCCATTCTAAGCTGATTCCTTCATCAGATTCAGTTGTGTTTAATTCAACAGAATTCTCTTTTGTTGCTCCACTAACATTATGCCCTTTAAGTTCAAAACCATTAGGGATGAAATCAGGTAAACTAACATTCCTTAATGGTGAATCAGAATTATTTTCAAACATGATTAGTACTTCATAATTTCCTTTCCCGCCAGTTGGAATTAAACTCTTTCCAGCAGAGAATTTTCTTCTCTTATGGCTAACTTTTACTGATGGCACTTCTTCAATACCAATTTTACAACTTGGGCCATATCTTTCAGAGATAAATTCACAATTAATCGGTGCTTCAACATGTTTATTTTCAGGACTTGGATCTGGGGCATTTAATGGATATGTGATTGTTACCTCTTGACCTACATTCATTCCAAGTGGTCCTTTGTCTCCAATTGTCAATTTTAATGTGTTTCCAGGCCCATCAGGACTTTTATGGGTATCTTCCAAGGTAATGCCGCTCGTAAATTCAGCTCTTATCTGTTCACTAGAAATTTCTTCACCATCCATTCCTACGACAATAGAATTTGCATCAGGTGGCATGAATAATCCAGGTAAATCATCTATTATTCTTAGTAGATTAATAGTTGCTGAGCCTGTATTTTTAACAGAGATTGTTGCAGATACAGTCTGAGGTCTGTATGATCTTAGAATTCCAACGTCGTATTTTTTACTCATTTGAGCATCCAGTACTTCTAATTCTATTTGTTCCAATTCTATTATTCCACTAGTACTTCTAGAACATTTAGGTAGTACTGTGTATCCAAGTTGGATAGTAAAATCAGGCCTTTCTGTACCTTCAACTACTTTGAATTCACTTCTCCATTCTGATTTTTCATTACCCGAGGGGTCGTCTGGTTCAACATCTTCAGGAACGTCTTTCACATCAAATAGCATTGAATCACTACCTGACATTTGAACTTGAAGTTTCACTAAATCAACAGCGAAACTAGAACGATTCTTAAACACAGCTTGACATTGCCAGTTATCGGGCCTCTCATCTTCGTTTACAGACATGTAGCTAAATCCTCTACAATAAGCATCTAATTGATTAAAATCTACACCTGAAAGTGTGGAGTTTGCATTATATTTTGCTTGAGTTTTCCCGGATTTGATTGGTTTTTTAGTATCAACTTCTATAGATGTATTCAGACTAATTGATTTTGTTTCTCCAATCCCCAAGTCGCCGATTTTCCATGTAAGTTTTTTACCTTTTAATTGATATTCAACTTCTTCTGATTCTAATATCGAAAATTGTTTTGGAATTTGTTTAGTTACTTCTACATCTGTTAATATCACATTTGATACATTTTCAACTTCTATAATCAAACTTGATTCACAAGGGGTATTTAGAACAATCGATGTAGTAGAATCTTGCTGTCTTGCAGGATTTGTATCAATTGTTTCTCTAAGTACTAACATCCTAGGTCCTTTAGATGTGTAATCAACTTTGTGTTTTTTACCTGCATCTAATTCTGCTACGGACATTGAGTTTTCTTCCAATGAAATATTCTCTAGGTTATCTAGGACAACGTCAATATCCCATAATCTGTTTTTTGAACTTGGATTTTGAATTACTAAACTGCCTTTTACAGATTGTTCAATGATCGTTCCATCATACGAAAGTTTTGATTTTTCAACTTCTGTGATAGTACCTTCAATCTTATCACCTTTTACTTTATTTACTTCTTCTAAACTTCTTATTTTTGCTCCTGCTATTGTGTAAGCTGGCTGATGACTTGCAGTCCCAGATGGAACTAATGAGGGAATATCTTTTACCTCTTCTTTCGAATCTTCTCCCCCAACTCCTAGTAATAGATCATCAGCAGCAGAAGCTAAAAGTAAGTCTGTATCATCTTCATTTGTTTCAGTAGCAACTTCATTATTGTCTGGTGATGTTCCCAATAGTGAGAGGGCATCCATATTCGGTGAAGCAGGTGGTACATCCATACTTGGTGGCGGAGGAGGCATGCTCATCATATCAGGAGGTGCCGGTGGTGCTTCCATTTCTGGAAGTGCCGGCGGTGCTTCTATTTCTGGAGGTGCCGGTGGTGCTTCCATTCCTGGTGGAGCAGGAGGTGCCGGTGGTGCTTCCATTTCTGGAGGTGCCGGTGGTGCTTCCATTCCTGGAGGCGCTGGTGGCATTTCCATATTCGGTGGAGCAGGAGGTGCTTCCATTCCTGGAGGCGCTGGTGGCATTTCCATATTCGGTGGAGCAGGAGGTGCTTCCATGCCTGGTACTGGTGGGGGTGCCATCATCCCTGGTGGTGGTGGTGGTGGTGCAATATCACCACCAAGCGGTGGTGGATTAGGCATTCCTGGAGGTGCTGGCGGTGGTGTATTAATTTCTTCATCAGTCATATTAGTGGCTCCCTTAGTAACCTTGGGATTCTCGCCAATTGTATAATGATTGCCTTGAATAATATACGAGAAATTTTTGGTTGCTGACAATAAGTTTCAAAAAATAATATGGTAACGGTCCAATGAGTTGCATGGATTCTAGCACACCTCCAGTTTTATTTGTTGTTGGTACAGCAGGCGCAGGAAAATCTTCACTAGTAAACTCTTTTCAAAGATGGAGTCGTTTTTTGGATATTGAAACAATGTCCGTGAATTTAGATCCTGGGGCAGAAAGAGTACACTATGATCCAGAATTTGACGTTAGAGAATTTATATCTCTCACTGATGTTATGGATGAATATGATTTAGGTCCTAATGGAGCACAAATCTTAGCAGCAGATCTTTTAGCAGCCCAGGCAGAGGAAATAGGGTTAGAATTAGAATCATTATCTGGGGATTTGATAATTATTGATACTCCTGGACAGGTTGAGTTATTTGCTTTTAGGCAAGCATCTAATCATTTAGTTGATGTTTTAGGAGGTGAAAACGCTGCTATTGTTTACTTATTTGATCCAATGTTATCAAAAACTGCGAGTGGTTTTGTATCTCAAATGCTATTGTCTTCAATAGTACATTTTAGATTAGGTTTGCCCACCATTAATTTTCTTTCAAAGTCCGATTTACTCGAAGAAGATGAATTAGCTAAAATTCTAGAATGGGGAGAAAGATTAGAGGTTTTGGAATATGCATTATATGATGAAGCAGGAGGTCAAAGAACCGAATTTGCCATAGGTCAATTAAGGATGATGCAAGAATCTGGAATATTGCCTGGTTTAGTTCCTTTATCTAGCGAATTAGAAGAAGGATTGGCTGATGTTTTAACTTTTGCACAATCAATGTTTGGAGGTATGGCTGACGCAAAAGATGGATCTTCACCTGATTTAGACTTTGAATAATCGCTAATGATTATGACCTTGTTTTCCTAGGAGTGGATAGTGCTGATGTATGAATAGTGTATTATCAATTGATGACTTGAGTGAAGATCTTGAACAAATATTGCAATGGGCAATCACAATGAAATCTGACGATGAAATAGCTGCTGATTTTTTCCCATTGATGAATATGAGTATAGGCTCAATTTACGAGAAACCTAGTACCAGGACTAGGGTTTCTTTTGAGGTTGGAATTAATAAATTAGGTGGAAATTCATTAACATTGCTTAAGGGAGATATTCAATTGGGAAAAAGTGAAACTATTGCAGATACTGCAAGAGTTCTTTCAAGGTATTTAGATGCAATTACGTATCGATGCTATTCACATTCAGATGTGGCTGAATTAGCTAATAATTCTAAAGTCCCCGTAATTAATGCTCTTTCTGATAAACATCATCCCTGCCAAGCAGCTGCGGATTTAATGACAATCATCGAGAAAAAGGGTATGGAAAAATTAAAAATTGCTTGGGTTGGTGATGGAAATAATGTTTTACATGATTTGATGCTAGCAGCATCTATTTTTGGTTTTGATATTACTTGGGCCGTTCCTAAAGGATATGAACCGGATTCAGAAGTAGTAAATCGTTCAGAAATAATTGCTGAGAAAACAGGCTCTAAACTTATTGAAACAAATGATCCGGTTGATGCAGTTAAGAATGCTGATGTCATTTATACGGATGTTTTTGTTTCTATGGGTGAAGAACATTTAGATAATAAAATGAATGACTTTTCTGGATTCCAAGTTAATGAGGAATTGGTATCAAACGCAAAAGAAGATTATATCTTCATGCATTGTTTACCAGCTCACCGTGGAGAAGAAGTTACAGATTATGTTATTGATTCTAAAAAT
>Ga0310343_10001190_pt1 | contig 13180 bp, 14 predicted proteins | sample HC15DNA2025_MG_FD_203519 | JGI IMG/M metagenome (GOLD analysis project Ga0310343, IMG submission 203519) | Marine microbial communities from station ALOHA, North Pacific Subtropical Gyre - HC15-DNA-20-25_MG | ecosystem: Environmental > Aquatic > Marine > Oceanic | place: Pacific Ocean: North... | reverse complement strand
ATATCCCATTAGAATCCTACTCCATCTTCATCGCTCATTCCATCATAATCCTCAGAGTAAACTGGATTAAGTTCTTTAAATGTAAGACTCATTCTAATACTTACTGGTGTACCATCCTCATAACTTGCATACGTTCCTGAGTTTGTGTAGTTTACACTCATTCCAGTTAAAGCACACAATTTGAACTTATTTAAGAAAGGATGATCTTGACCATTATGCAAGTAACGAAGTGAAAATACATCAGGAGATTTAAGAAAAACACCAGATGCAGAACCACCATTTAATGTACCTGCTTTCGCTGCCATAGACATCTTTAACTGTCTTATAATTTTTTTAACAGTTATCATTTCATCGTAATATCTTGGCGTAAAGGTTACACTAAATGGGAATGATCTTAAATTAACTCCTCCAAATAGTAACTCTAAATTTGAGTTTAATACCTGACCTGTAGATCTTGCAATAATACTTGAAGAATTAACATTTCCACCAATCTGATTTATGGCAGCACCAGAGATTGCATTTCTGATTGCATTTTGTGTTGGTGCATCCAATCCCTCTCCTAGATCAATTCCTTTTTGAATAATATCTAGACCTTTTTGAAAAGTTTCACCAGGTTTATCAATGAATTGAGAGGCAGCTGTTATACCTGCTAATTGGAATATATTCATCTCGTTATCACCCCAAGTAACAACATTTGAATCGTTTACTTCTTGAGGTATTGGTAGTTCAATATAATATTTTATTTTTGAATTACGACTCATTCGACTGTTTGCATCAGTCGCATTCATTCTTAAATTTGTATATCCTGTTACTACTTGATCTCCTGCTTTAACTGTTTTTCCCTTCCCACCAAATATATTTTTTGTAGTACCGCCAGTTACTGCTGTTTGTGTTACCTCGTCAAGTTCTAAAGATGTACCCATTCCTGATGCTGGAGGAACATATTCCAAACATTTAATTAAAAATGTATCACCAGTTTTTTCTGAAGAACCTCTTGCAAGTGGATATCCTAATCTGAACGTTAGGTTACTGTTTCGTGTCTGAGATTTCTTTGCATCTGTACCTCCAACAGTTTTTGGATCTCCTAGAAATTTGCTTTTTTTAACCTGTGAACCATCCGAGTTTTTGTAATTACCTGTTAAATCAATGTCTGAACTTTCTTGCAGTTTTTTATTTTCAACAGGATCTTCTCTAAAAGTAGATAAACCGTGTTTCTTTATTAACTTCTGTCTTTTTGAGAGATTATTTTGACCTCTTAATTGTTTTATTCTTGCAGATGATGGCATATCGACCTAATTTTTTAACTATTTAGTAGGATTTTGACAAAAGGTAAAGTTCTTAAATCTCTTAATTCCATTTCATCTACTTGATATAGTCCACCAACTACTTCTGGGAAGGTATATTGTCTCATTTCACCCCAATGATAATTAAGTCCACGGAATCCCCATGAAAATACATCAGTCACTGCAACAAGAGGATGTGAATCATAAGCAATGCCTGGTGTTTTTGCTTGATATACAAAAACATAAAAATTACCTGCTTCTGGAACATTACTTCCCTCAGTCAACACTTCGAGAATGTCTGTTGCTAAATCATCGGCACTTTCATTACCGATTAACCTTTTCATTATAGGATCTATACGACTCATATATCTAACTCTTTTTCTGTAATGACTTTAAACTCCCACATTCTGTCAGCACAATACTCTCTTGCTGCTTTCCACTTTGCTTGATTTCTAGCATATTCAAATGCTTCACGAATATAACCTTTGGTTTGTCTTTTTGGTTTTTTTGGTTTAGTTGTTTGTTTAAGTGGTTTAACTTCAATCAGGTATCTTTTTATTTTACCTGTGTTCTCTTGCACTTTGATATAAAAATCTGGAAAGTAACGATGAACTCGACTATCGTGAGGTGAGATGTATGGAAGAGCAATCTCTTCACTTCCCCACTCTAATATCTTTGCATTTTTATCACAATACACCATAAATTTTCTCTCCCAGAGTGACCTGTAAATGATATTCGTTGGATCACCTTTGTACTTTCTAGGAAAGGATGGATAGTATTTTCCCCTATAAGCCATCTAAATAACTATACTATAGAAGTATTTAGAGTGCCAGCACCAAGACCAAGGGGAATATCAGATATAATGCCTAAGTTGCAAAATGTAGCTCAGACATCAAATTATTTTGTAAGATTTTCACTGCCTCCAAGTGGAGTTAGAAGTCATTTAAGAAGAAAAGGAATAAATGATGCTTTTATCGCAGATGATGTAGGTTTGCTATGCTACAATGCAGTTTTACCTGGTAGTGCATTAGCATCACAAAACATAACAGGTGATTATCAAGGAATGGTGGAGAGATTTGCACACACCCGTAATTTCACACAGGTCAACTTTGAATTTTATGTTGACAATGAATACAAATCTTTAAAATTTTTAGAACATTGGATGGAGTATATAACAGGAGGTAATCAGGTTGATCCTGGTAATGATACATACTATTTTCAATTAAATTATCCAAGGGATTATAAATCAAATGATACAAGAGTAGTAAAATTTGAAAGAAATCACAGACAATTTTTAGAATATAGATTTGTTGGATTATTCCCTCTGTCATTAAACTCTGTTCGTGTTCAGTATGGTAATTCACAAGTGTTAAAAGCCACCTGCTCGTTCAGTTATGACCGATATATTTGTGGTGAATCATCTTCATTACTGAGAGATTTGAGAAGAGCGTATAATGATTTGGGTTTTGGTCGTGGTAATGTTGCAAAAGATGGACTATCACTTAAAGACGATGAATTAGCTGAGATGGCGATGCAATCAATGGGAAGATATTTAAATAAAGATAATCCATCAGGTTCATATGCACAAATACAACCTGGTAGTTCAAACACATACACTATGACAAATAACTATCCAACTACACCACCTGGCATAAATCCATAATTGTGTTATAATAAGTTTAAAGAACCACTATAAATAATCACACTGAAGTGCTCAAAATATTATGCCTTTACCAAAAATTGCAACACCGACTTATGAGTTGGTGTTACCTTCGTCAGAACGAAAAATAAAATTTAGACCTTTTTTAGTTAAAGAAGAGAAAATTCTCATCTTGGCAATGGAATCTCAAGATACAAAGCAGATTGCTAACGCAGTCAAAAATGTAATCTCACAATGTATTCTAACTAAAGGTATTAAAGTTGAAAAATTATCAACTTTTGACATTGAATATTTGTTTTTGAATATTCGTGGAAAATCTGTTGGAGAAGAGATTGAGGTCATGATTACTTGTCCCGATGATGGGAAGACACAAGTACCTGCCTTAATCAATATTGATTCAATAAAAGTTCAAAGAAATGATGAACATGAAAAAGATATTGTTCTTGATGAGCAGTATACTCTTAGAATGAAGTACCCATCATTGAATGAATTCATAAAGAACAATTTTGCTTCTGCCGAAGATATGAATGTTGATGATACTTTTGATTTAGTAGCATCTTGTATTGAACAGGTTTATTCTGAAGAAGAATCTTGGAGTTCGTCTGATTGTACCAAAAAGGAATTAAAAGATTTCTTAGAGCAGTTGGATTCAAAACAATTTAAAATGGTGGAAAAGTTTTTTGAAACCATGCCAAAACTATCTCATACAGTAACGGTTACAAATCCGAATACTAAAAAAGAATGTAAGATTGTATTAGAGGGGCTACAGAATTTTTTCGGGTGAGTATGGCTCACGAAGATCTTGCGTCATACTTCAAATTAAATTTTGCCTTGATGCAGCACCATAAATATAGCTTGACAGAGCTAGAAAATATGATGCCTTGGGAGAGAGAAATTTACGTTTCACTTTTACAACAATATGTTGAAGAGGAAAATCTAAAAGCACAACAAGAAAGGAATGGATGAGGAACAAGCACTAGAATCACCGATAGCAGGAGGTATAAGAGGCATTAGGAGAACAGTGTCTTCTAGTATCTTCGCTGGTCGTCGTGCTCCAGAACAAGTTCAACCAGATTCTATAACAACAAATTTATTACAACAAAATTCGTTATCACTTAATAACGTATCAGGACAATTAACAAATATTTCCTCACAAGTTGCGGGTTTAAATGGTTCACTACTTGCAATTAAAGATAATTTATCTCTAAGTGATACATTAGAAAGACAGAGAGAAACAGCAAGACAAAATCGTGAAGCAATATTAGCAGAGCAAGGACTTAGAGAAGGAAAAGAAAGTCAAATAGAAAGTAGAATTCAAAACGCACTTACATTCCCAGTTCGTAGATTAGCACAAAAAACACAATTTGCTCTATCAAGACTAACTAATTTCTTCCTCATATTAGCTGGTGGGTGGTTGACAAATACTGTTATTAATTTAATAAGAGCAACTTCAGACGGTAATATTGATTTGATGAATCAATTAAAAACTGCTCTGACAAGAGCATTAGTTGTAGCAGGTGGAACTCTCTTAGCTTTAAGTCTTGGATTTAAAAGAATTATACAAGGTATTGGATTTCTTGGAACAACAGCGTTCAGAATTGGTAGGGGTGCATTTTTAAGAAAACCATTTTTAGCAGTCACTGCTACATTAGCGGCTGGATTAAACAGTGTGATACCTTCTACTGGAAATCGCACACTTGATATAGGATTAGGTGCTGCGATATTCGGAGGATTGGGATTAACTTTTGAATTTGTAAAAAATCAATTTAAAAAGTTTTTACCATTCCTAGATGAAGCAGGTGGAAAAGGAACAGCAAAAGTAGTAACAAAAGAACTTGGTAAACAAGCAGTACAGGGTGCTGGTGGAAAAGGTTTTATGGGATTACTGAGAAAATTGGCACTTCCATTTAAAGGAAAAGGAGGTGCGATTGGTGCTTTTCTTATAGATTTTCTTATCTTTAAAAATCCTATTGATGAGGCACTTGCAGGTGCAGCAGGATTTTTTGCAGGTGTTAAAGCTGGTGCTGCAATAGGTAGTGCAATTGGAGCATTTGTTGGAGGTATTGGTGCTGGTCCTGGTGCTTTAATAGGTGGACTGATAGGTGGTTTCTTAGGTCCTGATGTATTTAAGAATATCTATAAAGGATTGAAAACGATGCTTGGGTTCAAAACGTCCGATGATCAACAAGGTATGAATGAAGAACAAGAAGCAGAATTAGCACCTGCATTATTTAATAGAGGTGGTAAAGTTCGTGGTCCTTCAGTTAATAGAGATATAGTTCCAGCAATGCTCACACCAGGTGAGTTTGTAATGACAAAAGGAACTACCGAAAGGATTGGTGCAAGTTTCTTTGAATCATTGAATAAGGGTGGTATGGTTGACAAATCAATAACACCTATTAATAAAATGTCATTAAATAACGTAGCAGAAAAAGTTTCAAGTTTAGAGGAGGGTGCTCCTGAAATAATTAATTTCCCTGTTCCAAATATGATGCAGAGTGGCAATGGTGATAGTGGTGGTGGAGGACAATCAAGTAGCACTCGAACAAATGATATTCCATTTATAGGATTTGATAATAACAATCCTCATACATTATTTGCAACATCTAGATATGGAGCTAACGCATAATGTCAATTCAGTCTAGAAGAAATTCATTATTTAAATCTTCAATCAGTATTAGATCTATAAATGATGCTGTTATAAGTTTTTCGGAGGGGATTAAATCTGCGAGAAAAAATGCTGATGAGATAATAAAAACAACTAGACAAAAAAATATTTTTAAGAGTAGGCTTATTCGTAATGATAATGCATTTTTTAGGAAGAGACAAGAAAATATAAGAAGAAAAGATAGAGAGGATGAATTAGAAGCATCATCAATACAAGGAGTTCCAAAAACACAGGGAACAATTCTAGCAAAGAGTACAAGAGGTTTCCTTGGTAGAATGTTAGATTTTATTGGAATATTAATATTAGGATGGGCTGTAACTAATTTACCAAAAATAATTTCAGGCATACAAGGATTGATAAAAAAGATTTCGTCTGTGACTGGAATATTAGGATTTTTTATTGATAGTATAAAGAATATTGTTTTTGGAATAGGATCAGTTCTTCAAGAAACTCTATCAAGTTTATTAAGATTTGATTTTCTTAAAGATAAAAAAGATATTGAATCTGGATTAGAACAAGCACAAGGAGGATTAGCATCTGCTCAACAAAATTTAGTTTTAGCAGCAACAGAATTTGCAGAAGACCCACAGGCATCTGATAATTTAGGACTAGAAAATCCACCAGGATTAGATGTAGACGCTGAAGAAGAAACAGATAAAAAAAAGAGTGATGAAACAGAAGCTGATTTGGAAGAACCAGCTGAGATAACTGCACAGAAAAAAGAGATAGAAGATACAACTAATAAAATTACAGATTCTACTAAAGAAGCAGATGAAGATGAAGATGAAGATGTAGTTGAAGGTGACTCGGATGATATAGAGGGTGTAAGAAATGATTTAGAGTCAGCGTTTGAAGCAGATTCTGCTTCTGGAGGTGTAGAAGGGGGTGATTCGTCTGCAACATCGGGCGGTGGAGGAGGTATTGTAGATCCAAGAAATATAATAAAGGAAAAAGAAAAAGAATTAACAAAAAAAGTAGAAAAGAAATCGACTACTACAACTGTCGCTACAACTCCTTTCTTAGAAACACCTGATAATGTTGAAAGTATAAGTCAAAGTGTAACACCTGCAAGTAATACTATGCTTGCTCCTGTTGAACAATATGAACCTGATTTTCAGTCAGGTTCTAGAAAAGTAAATTTGTCATCACTTGTAACTCCCTCTAAAAAAGAAGTGAATGTTCAGACTAAAAGAAAATCAGGAACTAAAGTGATTATCGTAGATAAACCAATGAATGTTTCTAAACCTTCAGCGAGTTCCCCTATGGGCAGTTCTCCCTCATTTGATGTTAGTCAACAAGTGAATGATGAAAAAATGCTTATGAAAATGCAAAGCACTTCAACACTCAAATACACATAATGGCTGCAATAGATAAATCACTATACGAAAAATTTATGATACATTCAGTTGATGGTTCAAAAAATGCTGAATTATCTGGAGGTGTTATTAGTTTTAATTACAACGAGGATGTTTATTCACCGATGATAACAGCGATGGTTGTAGTTGCTAATACTGGTAATTCAATAGAAGGTGAAGATGGTAAAGTTCAATCTCTTTATAATGGTATGCCTTTAAGGGGTGGTGAAAAAATGGAGATAAAGATTGCAGGTAATTCAGAGGATAATAAAGGATTAGAGTTCTCTGATTTGTACGTTGGTTCAATAACGAATGTTATGATTGATAGTGGAAGAGAAACTTTTACTTTAAATTTAATTTCAAGAGAGGCGATAACAAATGAAACTATAAGGGTTGGAAAAAGATTCCCTTCATCACAAAAAATATCTGACAGTGTAGAAGATATATGTAAAAATTATTTAAGTAGTGACAAATTGTATGATGTAGATGAAACACAAAATCCATATGGTTTTATTGGTAATATGAGAAAACCATTTACTATTTTAACTATGCTTGCATCAAAGTCTGTACCTGGTAATGTTTCAGGTAAAGATGCAACAGCAGGATATTTTTTCTTTGAAACTCAAAAAGGATATCGATTTAAATCAATAGACTCGTTAATCAGGACAGATCCTTATCCACAAAAATATGCTTACTCACCAGGTATTATTGATACAAACGACACAACCAAAGATTTTAAGATATTAGAATTTACAACATCGAGAAATCAAAATTTATTAGAAAATTTGGAGAGAGGTGCATATTGTAGTCATAGAAAATACATGAATCCTCTCACTTTTGAGTATACACCTACCACTCAAACAATATTTAAAACGGAAGATTATACAGGTAAAATAGAAAACTTAGGTTCAGATGCAGATGTGATACTTCCTTCGTTGAGTGCAAGGGATAGTAGGACATTAGCATCAGTTCCCAGTAGATATGTCACTGGTATACTAGATATTGGTACAACAGATTCAAAAGTATCTATTGATAGTAATGCAGATCCTGCAAAGATTCACTCTCAATCAATGATGAGATATAATACATTGTTCACTCAAGTTTTGACAATGACAATTCCTTTAAATACAAATTTAAAAGCTGGTGATATAATTAATTGTGATTTCCCCAGAATAGATGTTGAAGATAGAAAAGAACCTGATGAAATACAAAGTGGATTGTATTTAATTAAAAAACTAACACACTTCTTTAATTCAAAAGGTTCATATACAAAACTACAAGTGGTAAGGGATACTAATGGTAGGAGGTCGGCATGATTGAAAATTCTTTAATACAAAGTAATTTCATAGGGAGAGATGGATTTCCTTGGTGGGTAGGACAAGTAGCACCTGAAGAAGCACAAGGTGATCAAGTAAATGGTGGTGGATGGGGTGACAGACTCAAGGTTAGAATTCTTGGATATCATCCAGATGATGATGTTGAACTAAAGAATGAGGAACTACCTTGGGCACATATATTAAAGTCTCCTGAAGCAGGATCTGGTAGAGCAGGTAGAGGAAAACCTCCTAAAATATCACCTGGTGATAATGTTCTTGGTTTCTTTTTGGATGGTGATAATGCACAACAACCAGTCATATTGGGTGTTTTTTCTAGCTCAGTTCCTGCAGCTGCAGTTGCAAAAAATAAACAATACTCAGAACCATTCACTCCTTTTACAGGATATACTAGCAAAGTAAAACCAAATGATAATATTGCACAGAGTGAAGCTGGAGATCAAAATAGTGCTTCTAGTCCAACAAATCGACAAGTAGATGTTGCAACTGCTAAAAAAATAGAAGAAGCCACTGGTAAAGTTACCAGAGTTGCAAGTACTGTTTTAGGTGACACAATTACTGCTGGTGATGCGAGTGGTGCTAGATCTTCAATTAATAAAATAAATTCTACGATTCAAAACTCTTTTAAAAATTACAAGGCAGCCGTTCCAAAAGACAAATTAAAAATTTTAAGTAATACATCTAGAGACTTAGCAAATACTGCTACTGGTATGTCAGCGAGTATGATCACATCAACCTTCGATGATATGGCACCTAAGTTAAATACTGGTTTGAAAAATTTATATAAGTCTGAATATGGTCGAGTGCTTGAGGAGACTATGAATCCTGCTATGGCAAAAAAGGCAGCACAAGCAGCACAAATGGCTAAAGTTCCTGCAATTTTGAATATAGAAAATGCAATACCTTGTATGATGAAAAATGTAACTGATAAGTTACAAGGTAATATTGCAAGTCTGTTAGCACCTTTTCTTGATAATGTTGCTAACATCACACCTTGTATTGTTGATCAATTTACTGCTGGAATATTGAATAGTATAATTGGAAGCATTGATGACGCACTTGCTCCTTTGATGGGTGACATTGCAGATATATTTCCTGGTAATATCGCTGATATGTTAAGATCAAAAGCAGAGGGATTACTTGGATTATCACAATTGTTAGAGTGTGATTTACCAACAGCTGCTGATGCATTGGGTGCAAAAACAAATCAATGGGTCATAGGAAAAGGTCCAAAGAGTATTCCTATGCCACCACTTGAAAGTTTAGCAACAAAATTATTAGGAGTTGCAAATGCAGCACAGTCAATTCAAGAAGCTGCTGGTGCACCTGGTGGAATCACTGCTGCTCTACTTAGTGGTGTTAATATACCTGGTGTTGGTGCTTTTGATTTTATGAGTATGGCAAGCAATGAACCTGGATTTAATAGTGCTTTGGGTGATTGTTATACAGGACCACCTTTAGATTGTTCTGGTATCAATGTTAAAATTTTTGGTGGAGGCGGTGAAGGAGCAACTGGAGCAGCGATAGTTGGTGCACTGGTAGGTGATGCTTTTGCTGAACAAACTGGAAGTTTATTAGGAATCAATATGACAAATGGCGGTGGAAATTACACATCTGAACCATTTGTAGAGATAGTTGATACTTGTAATCAAGGATATGGTGCGATTGCAAACGCTGTTATAGATTATGATCCACAATCACCCACCTATCAACAAGTTACTGATATTTACGTTGTTAATGGTGGTGAGAATTATCCTGTCACTGATCCTAATAATGAATCATATACCATCGATCACGTATTAGTTGTAAATCCAGGTGAAAATTATAAAAATAATGATATAGTGACTGATAATCAGGGTAATGTTTACGACATATTTTTAGATGAAAATGGAAAAATACTAAATGTTATACCCCCAAATCCTAAAACAAACAACGTTAAAGAAATAAAAGACGTACCAGAATTATCTATAACAACTGAAACTGGATTCGGAGCAATATTAAGTCCAATACTTACACCAAGACCTGAATATCAAGGAGAGATTAAACAAGTTATTGATTGTATTACTCCTCGTGATGGTATTGTTGGATTTGTAAATGGTGATCCTTATTATGGACCTTTCCATGTTATGGCAAATGGTGTAAAAATGACTGGTGCTACACATTCTGATAATGATTTTATAATTTATGATACCCCTCAAGAAAGTAGAACATCAAGAGGTTTAGCGTCTCAGACCACTACGATCACTACAATTTCTTCAACAACAGCACAAGCAGATGTTTCTGATACCACAGTTCAGTCTATCCCAAGTGTTGACACTTCAACTCAAATGTCCTCTCAACAAGCGTCTCAACCAACTTATACTCCTCCTACCCCAAATCCATCACCTTCACCTTCACCTTCACCTTCACCTTCACCAAGTCCTTCACCTTCACCTTCACCTTCACCAAGTCCATCACCTTCTCCCTCACCTGGTTATGGAGGAGGATACTAAATAATTTTATGACTAAACCAAACGAGAACTGGCAACTACGAAACTACGAGGCATTTACTCCAAATGTAAAATTTGATGCTAATAATCCTCAAGAGGGTTTTAGTGGTCCGATTGTATACAATATGCTGGCATCCTCAAAGGGTGGTCAACAAAGTTCATATGGAATGACAGAGGGTGGATTGTTTCATATTTACAATGACCAGTGCATAGAGATAGTTGGAGGTAAAAAGGTTGGAGGTGGTGGTGTTTGTCTTAATATTGTAGGTTCAAGTGGTGATGTATGGATTACAGCGTTAAGCAATGGTGATGTAAGAGTTACTGGTACAAACATAATGTTAGATGCAGCAAGAGATTTAACAATTAACGCTGGTTCTAATTTTTCAGTTAAAGCAAATAAAATTAATATGAGGTCAAACGAATGTTATATAAAGGCACCAAGAGGTAAAATATCTGTTCGTGATGTAAGTTGGAGTGGAACAGTATTTTCTGGAACAACAGTTCCAGCTAGTATGTATAGTTGAGGTAGACCATGACAGATTTTAAAGGTGGTGGTGTCCCAACTCCAGATTCTGAGAATGAAGATATAAATTTTATTAGTCAAAAAACTGAGTTTTATGATGATGTTTTCGTATATGGAAAATTATATGCAGAATTTGGTGGTGATGTTCAAACATTCAGCACAGCAGGTGTAGAAAGAATTAGAATCACAAAAGAAGGTGATGTTGCAATTGGATCTAACAATCCAAATGTTACAGTTGATGATTCTAATACTAGTATATTATCTGTTGGTATTGTAACTGCAAGGGAATATTATGGAGTTTTTAAAGGATCAATTGATCCTGCTGTTGCGAATGATAAAATATCCGAAGGAAATAGTGAAGCAGAAGTTATAGATACAGGTTCAGACGGACACTTCAAAGTCACGACTGAAGGAGTTGAAAGATTTCGCATTCAAGCAAATGGTAAAGTATTAATTCCTAGTACTAACACCGATGGTAATTTTGTTAGAGATACAGTAGACACATATCAATGGGATGGTACAGATACAAACGCCAATATCCCTGATAGTTCAATTGGTTTACAAATACGAAATAATGACCAAACAACACATAAAACAGCAGCTTTAGCTGAATTTAGAACTTATAGAAATAGTTCCACTGCAAATCCTGGTGTAGTTTATATTGGAGCAGTGGATCCTGGCGATGGAAATGCTCATCGTTCTGACTTTATAGTCGCTTTGAAGAGTGGTAATACCACAGTTAATGAGAGATTACGTATTAAATATGATGGACAAGTTGACATCAGTGGAGATGTTTCAATATCTGGTAATCTGACTGTCACAGCACAACCTTGTGTTCAATTACATACTGTTAGTAATATAGGAACTTTCGGGAGCGGTATTAATAATACACCTGTTCGATTTTCAGGTGTTCATATAAATCAGGGAGGGATGACCTTATCTAATGGTAATAGCAGAGTTCAAGTTCCAGTATCTGGAATATATCTGGTAACTGCTATGGCATCAGGTGGAAACTATACCACTGCTGATGCTGGTGATGGTGTGCGATTTAAATTAATGAGAAATGGAAATGACTATCCAGATGTGAATGCGTATCCTTTTAATACATTAGGAAGTACAAACGATCAGGAATTTTTCTGGAGTTTTTCAATACTTGTCGATCTTACTGCAAGTGATTATCTTGAATTACAGTTTGAAAATATTAGTACTAACTTTGGAGGTTCCATAATAAGAGGACAATTTGGCGTTCACCTTGTCTCATAACTTGACTATTTTTATACATATGCTATAATAAGAAAAAAAAATTATTTCATATGGAAGATTTTGTATACGAAGTTATTGTAGACATCTGTGCTAGAACTTTCAAACTTAAAAGTAGTGATGGAGATAATAAGATAATTGCTTGTGAGGATTCTGCAGAGTTTATGAGAGTTTTAGAAGTATGTGACCAAATGCTTGAACCACATATGATTAAATATGCAGATTTAGCATTAACCTCAGATAAATAATTCTTTGATATATGAAGTATAAAATCACAACAAACTTCTGTTGGTTTCGTGGTGGAAGTATGATTGTCAAAATGTATTACATCAATGGTATGCCTTTTACTTTTGATGAATTACCAGACGGTCACTTGAGAGATCAAGAATTAATCAAAGAAGCAGACAAGCAAAGAACCTTTGATGACGCAGACATGTATCAATATTATTCTTATCTTGTCGAAGAAGAATTACATCCTTGTTTATTTTCAGTTGAACTTGAAAACCCTGAAGAATTGCCAGATGATATCTCAATTCATATAGACACGGAGGAATAACAAGCTAAATAGACCTAGTATTGTATGGTCTATTCGATCCACATTTTATAGT
>Ga0310343_10001187_pt1 | contig 13185 bp, 12 predicted proteins | sample HC15DNA2025_MG_FD_203519 | JGI IMG/M metagenome (GOLD analysis project Ga0310343, IMG submission 203519) | Marine microbial communities from station ALOHA, North Pacific Subtropical Gyre - HC15-DNA-20-25_MG | ecosystem: Environmental > Aquatic > Marine > Oceanic | place: Pacific Ocean: North... | reverse complement strand
AAAAGATAATAATGCTAAAAAAATACCTAGATTATTTTTTTCTCTAACTAACTCAATAAAAAAAATAGATAGAAGAATAATAATGAATAAAATTAAGAAACTTATTAGACTTTCTTTTGTAATAAGGAAGTATAGTAAAACGAAAAATATAAATTTAGGTAAACAAATTAAATTTTCTAAAAATGATTGCAACTTTTCATTCATAAATTACTTAAATAATATTTTTATACTAAATTCAAATAATTTAGAATTAAATTTTAATATATTTAATGAAATATTTTTAATTAAATAAAATCAAAATGATATCTATTTAAAAAGTTTCAGAAAAAGCTGCTTTCACTAAGTTACCTAAAAGGTTATATTATTAAAGTTATAAATTAAAAGGAAAATAATTACACAAATTATTTTTAACTCAATTCATGATAAAAAAAGATTTATTAATATGGATAATACCAAAAAATAATTCAATAAAATATATAAGTAAAATAGAAGAAGAATCTGCTGCAAAGCTTAATTCAAAAAAAAGAATTGAATTTCTTAATAGTCGAAGTTACTTAAGACAAATTCTATCTAACTTATTTAATATGAGTCCTTTGGAGGTTCCCTTACATGGACAATATGGAATTATCCCTTATCTACCAAATAAGTTTGGATATATAAGCTTAAGTCATTGTGAAAATGCTACTTTAATAGGCTGGTCAAGAAATAAATTAGGGGTAGATATAGAAAAAAGAGAAAGAAAATTTAATGCTGAAAAATTAATGAATAGATATTATTTTCCAAAGGAACAAAAAAAAATATTAAAAAATAACGAGCCAATTAGAGTAAATGTCATGAAATATTGGGTTTTAAAAGAAGCTTCTATTAAACTGCAACATGGTAAAATTGCAAAAGATTTATTAAGTTGGGAAATAGATATTAATGGGAATAAGGCTTATAATTATAAGTTAAAAATGCATGCACATATAAAAAATATTTTTCATGAAGAATGGATAATAGGAATTGCATCAGATCTTTTAATGTTAAAAAAAATGGATACTATAATATGCAATATGATTTAATAGCCTCAAATTCATAATAAATTATTTATTTTGGAATTCTAATAAATTAAATTATCTTGGGATAATCTAATGTGATTATTTTTATGAAAACTTATTTCCGAATTATCGAATATTATAAATTCTAATAATTTTAAAATTAAACTTTTACAAATTTTTAAAAAGATTATTTTTAATTAGATATTATAAATTATTTAAATTTTAAAATAATCAAAACTTTTTCCAACTTTTTATCTCTCTTAAGTTACTCACTTTTTTTAATATTGATATTTTTGCTCTATATTTTGGAAAGTCCTTGGCAAATATTCTGTTCAATCTATAATTAAAATTTTTTCCTATATTAATTTTATCAATTGTTTCAAAATTTAATTTCTCAAAATCACTTATTAATTCCTTTTTTTGAAGATAAGGCATTCCACTGAAACCTCTAAATGTGTCAACCAATACCAAACACTCTGTTGAGGAAGATTTTAGAAGAATGCCTAGATCATTTTTATTAGTATATGGTGAAGTCTTTAATATTTCTTTGTTACTTAAATAAGGGAAAGAATTTTCAAAAGGCGATATAGAGACAAACCCTTTTTTATTTAAGTGATAACTAAGAGCATTATCATGATGTAAAACAATTAAATTTCCGCTACAAAATCTCTTTTGTTTTTCAAGTTCTTTAAATATTAAATTATGAGGTATATTCCAATATGCTTTAGTAGTACCAGATCTACTTATTACGTTTGAAAACCCTTGTAACTGAGAAATAATTAAAAGAACAAGGAAAATCTTATAAATACCTTTGAAATTAACATTACTAAGCATCAATGCTTTAAATGGACTTAATATTACAAAAATTCGCAAATATCCAACTACTCCAGAAATAATAAAAAGTATTAAAGAAAGAAAATATATCGCAGAAATTTCAAATAAATTTTTTTCATTTTTAAAATTATTAATGATTTTAGTAAATATAAATGAAGATGCAATTATAGAAAAAATTCCGGCTACTGAATAAGGCATAATACCTTGATTAGAAAATACTCCAGTAAAAACACCAATAAATTTTTTGTAAAAAGAAAAGTTATGATTCCCACTACCAGTTCCAAGATGAACTGAGATAAAAATTATAAATTGATAAAAATAAACAAATATAAAGCTAATGTAAGTAAAAAATAATTTTGAGATCTTAATACTTCCATTTTTTAAAGGTTCTGCATTATAAATTAAGAATAATGGTGGGATTAAAATAAAAGCAATATAACCTGTATAGCAGAGCAATGTTAAACCTATTATTTGTTTAAAATAAAACCAATTGGTCTTAAAATTAGGAACTACAAGAAACCAACAAATTATTATTATAAAATATGACTGCCAACGTATTGATGTCCCCCACATAAGAATACCTGGATCAAAACCTAGAAAAAATAAAAATAAAGAACTTTTAGTAGAAAATTGAAATTTTTTGTAAGCTAAATAAACAATAGAAATAACAACAAATGAACTTAAAATAATTCTAATTAATACCCAACTTTTAAATATATTAAAAAGAATTTTATCAACCAAATAAGATAGAGGAGGATGAATATCATTTGTTTGCAACCATTGCAACATGGATTGAAAATCAAGATTCTCTACGATATTGATAGTATTAAATTCATCATCATATCCATAGTTATTGCTAGCAACATATAGATATACAGTAAAAATAATTGAAGATAAAAATATAAAAAGACTACTACGATTTAAAACAAAATTTAATTTGTTATTTAATTTGTTGTTTATTTTGGAACCTATCAAGATAGTTTTAGTATTGAGATAATAAAGAACTGATAATTTTTATTAATTCTTGGTGATCATTTACACAATAATCAGCAATCCCTAGTTTTTTTTTGTTGATAAAGATTGTTTTGCAACCTGCATTTTTTCCTGCCAATATATCTTTTTCTCTATCGCCGACCATAAAACTTTCTGAAATAATAAGATTATTTTCTATTCCTGCCTTTAACAACATGCCAGGTTTTGGCTTCCTACATGAGCACATATTATCATATCCATGTGGACAAATATAATATTTCTTTATAGATAATTTATTGCATATTTTTTTATTTATTTCGTATAAATTCTCAAAGGATAAATTACCTCTTTCAGCATCTGGCTGATTAGTTACTACTATTGGAACATATTTATTTTTTTTTGCAATTTCTATAATTGTCTTAGATTCAGGGTAAATTTCTATTTCATCAATTTTCCAAGGTGGCCTATTAATTTTCAGTTTATTTAAAACCCCATCTCTATCAAGAAATAATGCACGTTTTTTTTTAATCATTTTTAATTAATTTTGGCTCTCCCATTTTGTATTGTTTTGTTTTAATAACGGATGAGATACTAACAAATGCCAAACTAAGGCTTGAAATGCTTCAGTATGCGGAGTTATTGTTTCATTATTCACAGTAGGGATAACACATACGTGATCTCCAACTTCTTTAGTATATCCTCCATTTCTCCCAACTACTCCAAATATTTTTGAGCCACATTTTTTTGCATATTTCAAAGCAGAAACGATATTAGTACTTATATTATTTTTTAAATCTCCTCCTCCTACCGAAAAAATAAAAACACCGTCATTTGCGTTTAATTTACTAACTTTGAGCCAATTTGTAAAAACAGTCTCCCAACCTTCATCATTAACTCTCGCTGTAAGTTCTGCAACATTATCAGTTGGTGTGTATGCTTCGAAACCGCAAATTTTTCTAAAATCGTTCACAGCGTGAGAACAATTAGCAGCACTTCCACCTACACCAATTAGAAATAATCTACCCGAGTTAAATTTTAAATTAGCTAATGATTTTGCAATATTTTCAATTGATTCATAATCCAAAGAATTGATAATTTCTTTTGATTCTTTTAGATGCTTAATTGAATAAGACATTAATAATTTTTTAAAAAATATATATTTATTTGTAGATTTTAACCTATTTTTTACTTTCTCTTGAAATATCAACTTAGAAAGTTCTTAGATATTTAAAGTAAGTTTTTAATATCATTCTGGCAGAATAGAAAAATTTGCAGAAATTGAGTCGGAATTAAACATCTTTACAGTTTCAAGGGATAACTTTTCCAAGTCATAATTTCTAAAAGATAATTTTCTAAATATTTCAGGTGTAATTGTAATTATATTTGCATTACATGAAGCTGCTTGATAAATATTTAGAACTTCTCTAGTACTTGCCCATAAAATCTCAACATTTTTATAGTTATAAAATTTTTTAACCGCATAATTAATAAACGGGACAGGATCTCTTCCAGTATCTGCTATTCTGCCCGCAAATATGGATATGTATGCGGTTGAATTAATCTCCAAACTTTCTGCACAGATATCAATTTGTTCTTTTGATAAAACTGCAGTTATATTTAACTTAATATTATTTTTGCAAAGTTTTGAAATAACCTCTCTGGTTGAATCTCCCTTACTATTAACTATAGGAATTTTGACATAAATCGAATTACCAATTGAAGATAAAACTTCTGCTTCTCGAATCATACCCTCTTTGCTATTTGATAAAACTTCAATAGATAAAGACTTACCCTGAGATGCTGCAAAAGCTGATTTACTAAATAATAAATAGTTCGTAACACCAGACTTTTTCATAAGAGTAGGATTTGTAGTTATCCCATCTATTATGGGATTTTTTGATAGGTTATCAATCGCGTCAAGATTAGCCCCATCTGTAAAAATTTTTATTTTTTTATTATTTATTTCAATCATTTTTCAGAATTTTTTTGGCGTCCCTCAATGCTTTAGGGTTGCCTATCTCAATAAATGGAGCTGTTACTTCATAAAAAGAAGCTTGGCGAGAGGCAGTTAATTTTTGTTGGATATCACTGAGATCAACAAATTTATTTTCTTTTATATTAAAAACACTTTTTTTACAAGCCATCGCTCCATAATCAATATAATTCGAATGCGAAGGAGGATTCTTTTTATTATAAATACAATTTAATTCTCCATTTAAATTTCTTGTACAAAAAGTATTAGGAGTATGATTACATAGATCCGAAGATATAAGACTCATAGTTATCTTAGAATCATTTGCTAAATGTTCTTCAAAAAACAAGTCATATTGAATATCAAGTAAAGTATCACCATATTGAATAATGAAATCGTTATTAAGATATCTAAGTGCATTTATGATTGCTCCACCAGTCCCTAAAAGTTTCTTACTATTTTCAAGGGAATAAGTAATAGGTACTGAAAAATCAATTGAATTTAAATATTCAATAAATACTTCACTTCTATACCCCAAACAAATATGTATTGATTTAAAATTGAATCTTTTTAAAGATTTTAATAAAAAATAAAGAAAAGGTTTATTATTTATTTCAATCATAGATTTTGGGACGTTATTACTTACCTCTCTTAATCTTCTACCCATCCCTCCACATAAAAGAACTATTTGCATAATAAAAATTCTCAGTGGAGAACATGGACGCCAATATTATCCAATCTAAACCTAAGTTCCTGCAATCCTACATCTTTCATTTTTGCTCTTAGCTGCTTTCTATCATTAGCTACAAACAATAAAAATCCTCCGCCACCGGCGCCTACAAGCTTTCCACCAATTGCTCCATTATCTAAAGCTATTTTGTAGATTTTCATAATGTTTTCAGGACAGATATTTGGGCTCCTTTTAACCTTTTCCATCCAATGATCATGCATAAGTAATCCATATTGCTTTATATCTCCTTTAATTAATAAGTCTTTAGCAATTAAACCCATTTCCTTGATTGCATCAAGATTTTTTAGCATCTCTTTATTAGATATCAAAGACAAATTATTTTGAGTTTCTAGAATTTCAGAAGCATTCCTTGTGTATCCAGTAAAGAACATAAGTAATGAGTCTTCGAGAGATTCCAGTGTTGATTCTGAAATAGGTAAACGCTTAAATTCAACACTATCATCTTTATGAAAAATATATTCATTTAAACCTCCGATTGCAGATGCGTATTGATCTTGTTTTCCGACTGAATCTCCTAATCGTTCAATTTCAATATGACAAGCTTGCTTAGCAATAAGCTCATTAGTAGAGAGGATAGAATAAAACATTTGCATAGCTTTTATTAATGAAACGGTAAAAGCACCTGATGAGCCTAAGCCTGTGCCAGCAGGGACGTCTGCAAGTGTTGTGATTTCAATTTGATAAGGGTCAATAGTTTCATACATTAAAAGAATTTCCTTAATGATTTTATGCTTTATTTCTAATGGTCTTTTTGCTTTCTCATAATCAGAATATTTTAAAAAAATACCAGTTTGAAAAGGTTTAATTATCGAAGTATATACATATTTATTTATTGAGGAGGCTATCAAATATCCTCCTTTTTTTCTGTAATAAGATGGCAAATCAGTGCCGCCTCCCCCTAAAGAAATTCTTAAAGGACTTCTAACTAAAAGCATATTAATACTCCTTAAGAAAAATTTTTTAGGTTTTTCAAAACTATATCTAAATATATATTCTTTTTAATAACTTTGTCTAATTAAGTATTTTATTTCAAGTATAAATTCGGTTAATTAATTAAATAATTAATATGTTTGAAATTTTTCCGAGATTAAATATAAAGTTAAGAGTTATAATAAGTTGATGGTAACTAAATTGATGTCTAAAACTGAAATATCATTTATAATACCTGTCTGGAATGAAGAAGAAAATATTCAACCTTTTATAAATGAAATTCAAAAATATCTAAAAAATAATAGTTATGAAGTTATTTTTGTATGTGATCCATCATCAGATAAAACTGAGGAGACTATTGAAGAATTAGCTTCAATTGACAAAAGAATAAAGCTAATAACTATGTCAAGAAAATTTGGGCAGCCAATGGCAATTATAGCGGGACTTAAACATGTGATTGGTGATTGCGCAATTATCCTAGACGTTGATTTACAGGATCCTCCATCTCTTATTCCTGAAATGGTCAAATATTGGAAGAGCGGTTTTCAGGTAGTATTGCCGCAAAGAAAAAACAGGGCTGGTGAAAGCCCTATTAGATTATTAATTTCAAAATTGTTCTATATATTAAACGATAAATTTAGCAATTTAAAAATGCCTCGCAATGTATCAGATTTCAGGCTCATAGATAGGCTTGTAATCAATCAAATTAATCTTATGAATGAGAAACATGGATTTTTAAGAGGCATGGTTGCTTACGCTGGTTTCAAAACAAAGTACATAAAGTTTGATAGGCCAGCAAGGCGCTTGGGCAAAAGCAAATATCCTTTAACAGGTTCATTTAAAATTGGAGGTAATGGAATTTTTGCTTATTCAACCTTGGGATTATCAATTATTTTTAATTTGGGTATTTTTCTAGGAGTCTCCTCATTATTTATTTCAGTTTTTTACTTGATAGCCAAAATTGTTGGTTACCCCTTCCCCATTGGCAACCCAACAATCGTAATAAGTATTTATGGTATTGGAGCTATAAACATGCTTTCAATGGCAATAGTGGGGCAATATATTGAACGAATATATGAAGAGACACGGCAGAGGCCAAGATATATTATTAGAAAAACAATTAATTTAGATTGATATTTTCTTCTTCTAACAATTTAATTTGATTAGCTTATTTAGTTTATTATATTTTACTTTAGTAAGTTTTAATATTATAATTGCTGAAGATTATGTTGAAAAAACTGAAAAAGTCTTTTAATTATTTTTTCATAAGCGCTTTTTTTCTGAATGGTTTTTATATCAATCCTTCAATAGCTGAACAAACAATATCAGGGGAAGTCCTTAAAGAAGAAAATATTATTAAATCAAGTTTAAAAACTGACTACTTTGATCAGCTAGCCGAAGATGATTATATTCTTGGCCCTGGAGATTCATTAAGAGTTATAGTATCCAGAAATTATCCAGAACTTTTTAAAGTAGTAACAATTGATGCAAATGGCACTATATACTTACCAAGAATCAAAAGAATATACATAAAAGGTTTAACAGTAACTGAGCTTACGCGTCTTTTAGACTTAAAATTTAAAGAATTTGTAAAATTCCCCGATTCTGAAATTGAGATAGAGAAATATCGTAAAATAAAAGTTTTAGTTAATGGTGAAGTTTCAAAACCTGGATTACAGGAAATTGAAGGGTCAATGAGGGCTTTTCAAACAACTGAAACAGCAATAAAATCTCCAGATAATTTTGATATTAATAATATTGATTTATCTATCTTAAAAACTGCAGGAGACAATCTTAATTTAATGGGCGCTTTAGCAGGAGCGGCAGGTCAAGGCTTAACCTCAAAAGATGAAGTTGATTTACCAAGCATCAACGAAGATTTAATTCCCCAAATGAATGAGCAAAATGTTTATTTTCCCACAGTAATGGATGCAATAAGAGAAAGTGGAGGAATTACTGAATACACAGATCTATCTAATATAGAAATCATAAGAAAAGATACGATCTCTAATGGAGGCGGGAGAATAAAAGCTTTATTAAATTTGGAGGATATTATGGATCTCGATAATCCCCAAAATATCAGGATTTATGATGGCGATGTAATTAATATTAGTAAAAAAGATAAATCTGATCCGAACCTTGTAAAAAAATCAACTCAAGTAAAGTTAAGTCCTAAAACTATCTCTGTTTTAGTTACTGGAAGAGTTTTAATACCAGGTATTAAAAATATTTCTAGAGAGTACACTTTAAATGAAGCGATTGATTATGCAGGAGGCACTCTTCTAATAAAAGGTCCTGTATATCACATAAGAACAAATGATGATAGCACTATAACAAAACGAAAAATTAGATATAATAGAAATTATAGAAGAGGTTCTTATAAGAATCCTTATTTAAAAGAAGGCGATATTGTTGTAGTTGGAGATTCAGCATTAGCACTTACTGGAGCAACTATCACCGCATTCACAACCCCTGTTACAGGTGTATTATCTACTTATGCATTAATTAAAGCTCTAAGAAATTAATAATCATGATTGACCAATTTAGTAAAAATTCAACGTTGAGTGAAGAGGATGATTTAGATCTTTACGCAGTTCTTAGGCTTTTCAAAAGAAATAAAAATTTAATTCTTAAGTTTGGAATAATTTTTTTTATAGCTTCTATTTTGTATTCATTAACCCAAAAAAGAGTATGGCAAGGACAATTTGAAATTGTAATTGAGGATGTAAAAAAGATGGATAGTAGATCTTCCATACTTAATCAGCTTAGTCAGTCGAATTTATTTGCTGGAGGCAAACAGAATGATTTATTAACTGAGGCTGGTATCCTCCAGAGTCAATCAATCCTAATGCCTATATTTAATTTTACAAATGAATATAATTCAGATCTCAATAAAAAAAATAAGATCCCAACGTTTGCCAAATGGAGTAAAAATTTGGATGTTTTATTAAAGAAAAATACATCTATTTTGAAAATTTCATATAAAGACAAAAACAAGGAGAGAATTATTCCTGTTTTAGAAAAAATCTCTAGTACCTATCAAAGTTACTCAGGTTATAGAAAAAAAAGAGCTCTCGAATTATCAAAAACTTATTTAAGTAATCAAATAGAAAACTATAGAGGGAAAGCTAAAGCAAGTAAAAAAATTGCATTTAATTTTGCGATTGAAAATAATTTAAATATGAATGATTTGCAAAGTAATTCTAATTACACTACCACTTCATCTCTAAATGATGCTCTTACAGCTTTTGGAAATGTTAAATTTGGAAATTTAGAAGGATCTGATGCTGATGCAGGTTCTCTTGAAGCAATTAGAGTAAAATTAAAAAATGAAATAAACGAAATAGATTTTCAAATTAAAAAAATAGAAGATTTAAATAATATTGAAGATTTACAGTATATAGGTGCTACTATGAAACCCCTCATTGAGCAGGGACTTCCTCAAACATTAGAAAAAATAGAGACGGAATTAATACAATTAAGATCTAAATACACTGAAAAAGATGAAAGTATCAAAAATATGTTAGAGACAAGAGATCTTTATACAAGGTTGCTAAAAGAAAGAGCCATTGGATACCTAAAAGCAAAAAAAATATCCTATGAATCTAAATTAGAATCAGTTGAAAGGCCAAAAGGCATAATAGTTAAAGGTAAAGAGTTAATGAGAGAAGCTAATAGAGATGAAAATACACTTGTAGAACTAGAAAATAATCTTAGAAATGTAGAACTTCTTCAAGCTAGATTAGAAGATCCTTGGAAATTGATTACGAAACCAACATTAAATAATACTCCTGTTTATCCAAATCGAAAAAACATAAGTGGCATTGGGTTATTATTGGGTTTATTAATTGGAAGTATTTATGCATACGGTAAAGAAAAAAATGCAGGCCTAATTTTGGAAGAAAATGCATTAGAGAAATCATTTTCTTTGCCAATAATAAAAAGATTAAATTCAAATCAAGCGCAAATCAGCTCAATCGCCAAAGAACTCAAATTTAAAGAATTAGAAGAATTAACTAAAAATAAAATTAAACTAATATTTTTAGCTAATGATAGTGAATCTGAATTAAAGAAAAGGTTTGAAGGTTTATTTTTATCTTCATCAAGAGAAAAATATGATTTAATTTATAGTGTTGAAAATTTAATCGATATTAATCCTGAAGATTTTTATATTTTGGTTACTAGCTTGGGGAAAGTATCATTTGCTGATGTTAAAGATTTTAAAAATAGAATAAATTTATTAAATATTAATTTAAAAGGTATTTTTATTTTTTAGTACAAGAAATAAATTTATATATTAATATCTTATTTACTATAACTAAACCTTTCTCCACACAGCTAAAAGTTTTCCTTGAAAAACAACATTGTCCAGATTCAACTCAAGCGGGTCATATTTTGGATTAGCCGCTTCGAGGAAAATTTTATTTTCTCTCTTAAAAAAATATTTTAATGTTGTTCCCAAACCTGGTACCAATGCGCTAACTATATCCCCATTTCTTAAAGAATAGGAATCTTTTATCTTCTCCATTAAAACCGTATCTCCATCAGCTATACATGCATCAATCATTGAATCACCATTAACAGTTAAAGCAAAAACATCTTTTTTCTCAAAAATATCAGTAATATCTAATTTTTCATTAATGTCAGAGTAAGTTTCAACTAATCCTCCAGCAGCAACTGAACCCAGAATGGGTATACCTTCCAATAAATCATCAATTACTTGTAATGTCCTCGCCTTGCCTTCCTGCCATGAGATATATCCTTTTTCTTGCAAATGTTTTAATCTGCTTTGAATCGGAGCCGGTGACTTAAGATTCATTGCTTCCATCATCTGTCTGATTGATGGACTGTGTCTAAATTCTCTCATATATTGCTTTATCCATTTATAAAGCTCAAACTGAGGGGCAGTAAGATCTTTTTCGATAAAATTTACCATAAGAACAAATGTACTTTAATACATTTGTACCGTTATTTACGAAGATTATCAAGTCCTTTCACTTAGCAAAGAACTCAATAAAGCTTGTTGAACATGCATTCTATTTTCTGCTTGTTCAAATATTTTGCTATTTTTACTATCAATAACTTCGTCAGTTATCTCTTTACCTCTGTATGCAGGTAAACAATGTAATATGATTGCTTTTTCTTTAGCACAATTTAACAATTTTTTATTAATACTAAATCCACAAAAATCCTTTTCTTTCTTTTTTTTCTCGTTCTCCTCTCCCATTGAGGACCATACATCGGTGTAGAGAACATTAGAACCCTCGACAGCTTGAAAAGGATCATTGGTAATTTTCAACAATTTTTTTTGATCACTATTTAATAATTTCGCATATTCAATTACCTTAGAAGTTGGTTCATAGCCTTTCGGGCATGCAATTCTGACTTCAAATCCCATTAAAGCACCACTCAAGATGAGAGAATTAGCAACATTATTTCCATCTCCAATAAATGTCAGGACAACATCGTCAAAGTTTTTAAACTCTTCCTGTATGGTTAATAAATCTGCTAGAGCCTGACAAGGATGTTCTAAATCTGTAAGCGCGTTAATTATGGGTTTTGAAGACCATTTTGCATATTCCTCTATATCAGAATGACTGAAGGTTCTTATCGCCAGAACGTCACAATATTTACTTAGCACCCTAGCAGTGTCTTTAATAGGCTCCCCTCTACCTATTTGAGATGTCAAAGGATTCAAATCGATGGTGGTCCCCCCTAACCTAGACATGGCTACTTGAAAACTAACTCTTGTACGAGTAGAAGATTTGTCAAAAATTAAGCCTAGGACCTTATTTTTAAACTCTAATTCAAAAGATTTATTTTTTAATTTTTTTGCCAGATCTAATAAATCTAATGTTTCTTTTTTAGAAATATCAACACTTGATAAAAAATCTTTTCTATCAAGTTTTTTTGGATAGTACATAAAGAAGATTTAAAGCTAAAATATTTATGCAGGCATTTTAGATTCAGCTAACAATTTCTTTAAATCTTCTCCTTCTATAACTTCTTCTTGAAGTATTTTTTGTGAAATAGATTCGAGCAAGGGAAGATTATTTCTAAGAATATTTAAGGCAGTTTCGTGAGCGTCATCAACCAAATCTCTAACCTCTTTATCAATTGCTTGAGCAGTAGCGTCACTAACAGACCTTCTAGGATTATTACTATTGCCTAAGAATTGTCCACCGCCTTGCTTGTCGTAGGCAAGTGGTCCAAGAATATCGCTCATACCAAAGGTACCAACCATTTGTTCTGCGATATCGGTAGCTCTTTGCAAGTCATTAGAGGCACCTGTAGTAATCTTCCCAAATACGACTTCTTCAGCAGATCGACCTCCGAGTAGAGTAGCTATCTGGCCTTTTAATTCCTCTTTAGAATTTAGAAATCTTTCTTCAGTAGGTAATTGGAGTGTGTACCCTAAAGCACTCATTCCTCGTGGCACAATTGATATTTTTGCAACTTTTGAACCTCCTGGCATGAGATGGCCAACTATTGCATGACCAACTTCATGGTAAGCAACGACTTTTTTTTCATCATCTTGCAAAACACGACTCTTCTTTTCTAGACCAGCCACAACTCTCTCTATCGCTTCACTCAAGTCTTGTTGCTCTACACTTTTTCTTTTCGCTCTGGCTGCGAGCAGAGCAGCTTCATTAACCATATTTGCCAAATCAGCTCCTGCAAATCCACTT
>Ga0310343_10001186_pt1 | contig 13186 bp, 11 predicted proteins | sample HC15DNA2025_MG_FD_203519 | JGI IMG/M metagenome (GOLD analysis project Ga0310343, IMG submission 203519) | Marine microbial communities from station ALOHA, North Pacific Subtropical Gyre - HC15-DNA-20-25_MG | ecosystem: Environmental > Aquatic > Marine > Oceanic | place: Pacific Ocean: North... | reverse complement strand
GCATTTAATAGTTTTTAATTTCTTTAGCGTGTTCTTTATTTAGAATTTTCTTTCTTTTGTCATAATCTTTCCTACCTTTAGCTAAAGCTAATTCGATTTTAATGTATCCATTTTTTTCAAACACCTTAGTTGCAATTAACGTATACCCCTTTTGAGACAAAAGTCCAATAAGTTTTTTAATTTCACCTTTATGTAAAAGAAGTTTCCTTCGAGACTTTGGATTGTAATCTGTATGATCAGAATATTTATAAGGTTCGATATTCATTTCCATGATATATGCCTCTTCTTTATCGATGCTTGCAAAAGCATCGACTATTGAAACACCACCACTTCTCACACTTTTTGTTTCTGGTCCAGACAGAACTACTCCTGCTTCATAGAAATCTAAAAACTCATACGAGTTTCTTGCTTTTCTATTTTCAGCAAATACTTTCATTAATCTAGAAAACAGTAAGGGTTGACTCTACCACGAGAAGTTGGATCTAAATAAGGCAATGAACAATTTGCTGCACTGGGGTTTCTTAATCTTGTTTCAAAATGAACATGTGGCCCTGTAGTTCTACCAGTTGTACCAATAGTACCAATCTGATCTCCAGTTATTACAGTCTGACCAACATCTACTAAAATTTTGTCCATGTGAAAATATAAAGTTGTCATTCCACCACCATGATCAATAAATACAGTTCTCCCTGCATTTCCGTAATACCTAGCGAGTATGACTACCCCTCCACCTGCAGCATATATTGGTGTACCTCTAGAAGCGGCAATATCAATTGCACCATGAAAACTTGTGGTACCGCCTAATCTTCTCCATTTATAGCCACTTGAAACATAACCTGTTCTAACCGGCCAGGAAAGTTTATCTGGCGCAACACCACCAGAACTACTTAACCTTTCAATATCAGCTTGTATGGCGTCTTCAAGTTTTTCCAAATCAGCATGTTCTTTATCTAGTTTTTCAAGTTCTTTATTAGCTTGGTTTAGCAAATTTTGTGCATCTTTTCGGGCTCTTAGAACTTGTGCTTTTTTAGATTCTACTAATCTCTTTTCACGTTCAACTGCTTCCTTTTTCTCTTCAATTTCATCTGCAAATTCTTCAGCCTCAATAGATATTTCATTTTTTCTTTCTTCTTCATTTTGCAAGTTTTCCACAATTTCAACACGTTCATCTTCTCGCACTGTTAAAAATTCTGTTTGACTTGAAGCGAGTGTTCCTAATGCATTTAATTGCTCAATTATTGCATATGCAGAATCAACAATTGTCGAAGCATAACCTAAAGCAACTAAAAAATTTGAAAGTTCATTTAGTTCAATGAATAGGGCTGTTGAAGGACTCATAACTCCGTTTATATAAAGACTAACTGCTTGTTCTTGAAGTTTTTCATCAGCAATTATAAGGCTTTTTTGAGTTTCAAATAACTCGTCTGAGACATCAGAGATTTCATTTTTTATTTTTCCTAGCTTTATTTGCTCTTGCACAATAGTTTCTTGAACTGTGGCAAGATCATTTAGAGCAAAGTCATAGTTTTCTAGTGCTTTATTTAATTCTCTCTCAACGGCCACTAATCTACTTTGTACCTCTGCTAACTCACTGTTTACCTGGGCAAGGTCTTTATCATTTGCTAAAATTGCTTTCTCAAGATCAGTTCTTTCACCTTCATACTTACTAATTTGTTCGGCAATTGCTTGAAGTTGTCTTTCTACCTCAATTAATCTATCTTCAGCAGTAATTGCATTTAAATTATCAGGCAACAAAAAAGATGTTATGAAAAAAATAATTGTAAAAAATATAGTTATCTTTTTAATCATTTAACGCTTTTCTTATTCCAACAAACGATGCGAACAATCCAAAAACTAGTGAAAACATTAGTAAAGACAAAGTTAAAAAGATTAAGTAATCATCAGAAATATTAATATCAAAAATACTTTCAGCAACTATTGAATTTTTGGAGTACTCAATTACGGCCCAACCAAATCCAACTGCTATGCTTGTTCCAATCAAAGATTCAATTACTGCTTCAAAAATAAATGGAAGCCTTATGTATGTTGACGAGGCTCCAATAAGTCTCATTATTTTAATTTCTTTTTTCTTTGAATATGCAGCAAGTCGTAATGTATTAATAATTAATATAAATGCTGCAAATCCGATTAATAATGCAAAGGCAGAAGCTGAAATCACTAGAGTATCTGTTAAGCTCAGTAGTCTTTCAATTGCCTCTCCAGAAGTTCTGATCTCTTTTACGGCAGGATTTCCGTCGAGTCTATCGATAATTAATGTATAGTCAGAGGGGTTATTTAAATTAATTCTCAAAGAGGAAGGTAGGATTTCATAATCAACTTCTGCAAGAAGTTCCGGCTGATCTCTGAATAAAGTTTTAAACTCTTCTTCTGCATCAGATTTCGAAAAGTATTCAACAGTCCTTACTTCAGGATAGCTTTCAAGGGATTCTTCAAGTTGCCTATGAGCGGTAGTAGTAACTCTATCATCAAGAAAAACAACAACATGAACACCGTTTTGCCAACGAAGTGTGTTATTTTGCACAATAGAACGTGCTGATAATGTAGTGAATACTAAAAAGCTGGATACAAGTACAGCAATTATTGTTGCAAATACTAAAAGGGGTGTTCTTCGCATATTTAATAAAGTGTTTTTTATGACGTATGAAAATTTACCCATGATTACCTAACTATATAACTTCCATCTATTTCATCTCGAGTAATTTTTCCTTCATTAAGTTCTATTACCCTCTTCTTTCTCCTGTTGACAATTGAAGAATCATGTGTAGCCATAATTACTGTTGTGCCTGCTCTGTTAATTTTTTCTAATAGAGAAACTATCTGAATACTAAGATCTGGATCTAAATTACCTGTAGGTTCGTCACATAATAAAACAACTGGATTATTTGCTAATGCTCTTGCAATGCTGACTCTTGTTGCTTCTCCACCAGATAATTGCCCAGGGTACTTGTATGCATTTTCATTTAGCTCTACTAAATCTAAGAGTGTATTTGTTTTTGCTTCTATTTCTTCTGGTAGGCTTCCCATTACCTCTAATGCAAAAGCTATATTTTCTGTGGTGTTTCTATTTTCTAACAATTGTGGCTCTTGTGTAACAATCCCTATTTTTCTTCTCAGTAAGGGTATTTTCCATTTGGGTAATTTTGAAACATCTATATTTGCGACTTCTATTTCACCCTTTGTTGCAATATATTCTTTATATAACAACTTTAAAAATGATGATTTTCCACTACCAGAGTGTCCAACTAAATATACAAATTCCCCATCCTTTATTTGTGTTGAAATATTGGATATAGCTACACTTCCACCTTGAAAAACTAATGAAACATTCTTTAAATTAATCATTTATTCCCTGTCTTCGCCATTTTAGATAATCTTTGATAAATAAGGAAATATCTCCGTCAAGAACATTAACAACATTACCAACTTCTGTGTTGGTTCTTGAATCCTTAACTTGTTGATAGGGTTGCAATACATATGATCGAATCTGCCTTCCCCAACCTGCTTCATGTTGATCGCCTCTTATATCATTAATCTTAAGAAGTTCTTCTTCTTTTTGCTTAAGAATTAATTTTGTTTTTAATAGCTCGAGTGCTCTATTTTTATTTTGTAATTGTGATCTTTCTGCCTGGCAAGCAACTACAATTCCAGATTCTAAATGGGTTATCCGAACAGCTGAATCCGTAGTATTTACGTGTTGACCACCCGCACCAGAAGACCTATAAACATCCACCCTTATCTCATCCTCTTGAATATGTATCTCTTCTCTATCTTCTATTAAAGGCACAACATCTACACCTGCGAAACTTGTGTGTCTTCTTTTATTGCTATCAAAAGGGCTTATTCTAACTAATCTATGAACTCCTCTTTCACTTTCTAGAGTCGCATACGCACGATAAGCATCAACTCTTATAGATGCTGATTTTATTCCAGCTTCTTCACCTTGAGAAATTTCTTCAATTTGATATTTCATATCTTCATTAGATAAAAATCTTGTATACATCCTAAGTAACATCTCTGCCCAATCATGTGCATCAACTCCACCTGCACCAGCATTGATAGTGATAACAGCATTTAAATCATCATATTCACCAAAATAAAGAGCTTCATCTTCTATTTCTTCAATTCTGTTTTCAATATTTTTTAATTCATTAGAGTATTCGCCTTCATTAATATCATCCTCTTTAGTTAGTTCAATTAGTTCACTAAATTCTGATAAATCTTTTTCAAGATTATCTAGAGATGAAATTAATTTTTCTATTGAAGATGCTTCAATAGAAATTTTTTGAGCCAACTTCGGATTTTCCCAAAAATTCTTATCGTTTATTTGAGAGTTAAGTTCTTTTAATCTATTTGATTTATTATCGAAGTCAAAGATACTCCTTGGCTGAAATTAACCGATTGCTAAATGAAGTTAGCTTGTTTCTGATATCTTTTTGCATTTTTTATCTATTCCACATTTTTTATATTTTATCCCACAACCAAGGGGGCAGGGATCATTTCTGCCAATTTTGTCTTTGATTACAGTCTTATCTTTAACTCTATCGTTGTTGTTACTATTCTTTTGTATTATTAAATTTTTGTCAAAATTTAATAATATTCTAATCACAGAATATTTAACATTATCAATTAGTTCTTCAAAAAGATTGTAGCCCTCATTTTGATACTCTACTAGAGGATCTCTTTGACCCATTGCTCTTAGGCCTATTCCAGATCGTAAATAATCCATTTCTGAGAGGTGGTCTTTCCATGACTGATCAATAAATGAAAGAGCCGATCCTCTTGCCAAATTCCAAAAATTTTGTTCATCTTGTTTTTCATTACTATAAAAAAGTTCTTTAAGGCTATCAAAAATTTCTAGGTTATCATTGATTTCTAAATTTTTAAATAATTTATTTTTTGATGCATCACTTAATAGTTCACTTAATTCGTTTTCGACCATATCTTCAAATTGATTTAAACTTTCATAGTTCTTTTTATAGTCGTCAATATTCTTAGAAATTAGATTTGCAACGTCATTAAACCAGTCTTCAATCAAATCAGATATGCTGTCTGATCTTAATAACTTTCTTCTCCATTTGTATATTACATCGCGTTGCTGGTTTAACACCTGATCAAACTTGAGTACATTTTTCCTTATTTCAAAATTTAGGGACTCTACCTGTGCTTGAGCTCTTTCTATACTTTTTGTAACCATTGATTGTTCAATTCTTTCTTCATCGGGTAGATTTAATTTATTCATAATAGATTCAATTCTCTCGCCTTGAAATCTTCGCATTAAATCATCCTGCAAAGATATATAAAATCTTGACTCACCTGGGTCCCCTTGTCTTCCAGATCTACCTCTTAACTGGTTATCAATCCTTCTAGATTCGTGCCTTTCTGTTCCAAGCACATAAAGCCCCCCAAGTTCTAAAATACGCTTCTTTTCTTTTTCCGCTTCTGGTTTGAATTCAGAAATTTTAGAATTTAAATATTCTTTATTATCTTGTTGGTTTTCTTTTATTTGTTGTTGGATTGCCATCTCCTCAGGGTTTCCTCCAAGTTTTATATCAACACCCCTACCTGCCATATTAGTTGCTACAGTTACAGCTCCCATCCTTCCAGCTTGAGCAATTATGTTAGCCTCCTGTTCATGATTCTTTGCATTTAAAACGTTGTGAACGATACCCTTTGAAGTTAATAATTTAGAGATTTCCTCTGAAGCTTCTACTGAGACTGTTCCCAAAAGAATTGGTTGTCCATTATCATTTCGAATTTTTATATCTTCAATGACTGCGTTTAGTTTGGCAGTATTTGTTTTATATACCGCATCTTGTTGATCCATTCTTTGAATAGGTAAATTGGTTGGAATCTCTACAACCTCTAGATTATAAATCTGAACAAATTCCTCTTCTTCAGTCTTAGCTGTACCTGTCATTCCTGCCAAGTTTTCATACATCCTGAAATAATTTTGATAAGTTATTGAAGCTAAAGTTTGATTCTCATCTTGAATTTTGACATTTTCTTTAGCTTCTAATGCTTGGTGGAGACCGTCTGAGTATCTTCTTCCTTCGAGTACTCTTCCCGTAAACTCATCAACAATCTTTATCTGACCATCTGCAACTATGTAATCCACATCTTTAGTAAAAATTGTTTTAGCTCTTAAAGTTGCTGTTAGGTAATGAATAAAATTTGTTTGAGTGTTTTCATAAAGGTTATTGATTCCAAGTTTTGACTCTACATACTCAACTCCTACCTCTGTTGTATGAACTTGTTTCTTTGCCTCATCAATTTCATAGTGTATGTCATTTTTCATGCCTTTAACAATTTTTGTAAAATCTGAGTACCATTTTGTAGAATCGCTTACTTTTCCAGAAATAATTAACGGGGTTCTTGCTTCATCAACCAAAATTGAATCTACTTCATCGATTACACTATAAAATAATTCTCCTTGCACAAGCTGTTCACTTGACACTGCCATATTGTCTCTTAAATAATCAAATCCAAATTCATTATTAGTTCCATAAGTAATATCTTTTTTATAAGATTCAGCTTTGTCAAGTGGATCTTGGTTTGAATGAATAAGACCCACTTCCAATCCCAAAAATTCATATATTGGACTCATCCATTCCGCATCTCTTTTTGCCAAGTATTCGTTAACTGTTACAACATGGACTCCCTTTTTGTATAAGGCCATCAATGAAATTGGTAATGTTGAAACAAGTGTTTTACCTTCTCCCGTTTTCATTTCTGCAATTTTGTTTCTTAGCAGAACGAGTCCTCCAAAAATCTGTACGTCATAATGTCTTTGTCCCAAAGTTCTTTTTGCAGCTTCTCTTGTGTAAGCGAAAGCCTCAACTTCAATATTTTGATTATCTTCTAATCGTTTAGATAAATTTTGAAAATTTGTTTTTATTTCTTGATCAGAAAATTTTTCAAATTCCTGCTCTTTACTATTGATCGAAGCAACAATTGTATCAAGTTCTGAAGCAAGCTTCCCACTTCCAACAGATAAAACTTTTTTAAATATACTCAAATTTAGCTAGTGCCATGCTCCCATGAGTCAAGATAATTAATTTGTTCCTCAGTAAGGATCTCTAACTCACCACCCATGAGTCCTAATTTCGTTGCAGCTATTTTCAAATCTACTTCTTTAGGTAGTGTATAAACTTTTGATTCTAGATTTTTGTAATTATCTTTTATCCACTCAGCTGCAAGAGCCTGGTTTGCAAAAGACATATCCATAACAGATGCTGGGTGTCCAGTTGCTGCAGCTAAATTCACTAATCTTCCTTCAGCAAGAACTAAGATCTCTTTATTGTTGTATTTATAGCTTTCAACATGTTCTCTCACCCTATCAATGCTTGAACTGTGTTCTTTGAGTGCATTAAGGTTTATTTCAACATCAAAATGGCCTGCATTTGCTAAAGCAACTCCATCTTTCATAACATCAAAATGTTGCTTATCTAATGCATGCATGTTGCCTGTTACTGAAACAATAACATCGGCGATCTTTGCAGCATTAATGCTGGTTTTCACTTCATAGCCATGCATTAATGCTTCTAAAGCTCTTACTGAATTTGGTTCAACTACTGTAACTTTAGCTCCCATTCCATAAGCCCTTTCCGCAACTCCCTTTCCACAATCACCAAATCCAATAACCACAACATTTAACCCTGCAATAAGTAAATCTGTTGCCCTAACAACACCATCCATTGCACTTTGACCAGTACCGAATCTGTTATCAAAAAGATGTTTAGTATCAGAATCATTTACAGCAACAACGGGGAATCTTAGTTTGTTATTTTTTTCCATAGATTTGAGTCTTATAACTCCAGTAGTTGTTTCCTCCATAGAACCCATTACAGGTATATCGGATCTATCTGTGTGAAGAAGAGAAACTAAATCTGCACCATCATCCATTGTTATATCTGGTTTAATATCTAATACAGAATTAAGGTGCTTAAAAAAATCTTCATTGCTTACACCATGTATTGCATGAACCTCTACACCGCTATCAGCAAGATAGGCTGCTACCGAGTCTTTGGTAGAAAGAGGATTAGAAGCACACAATGCGACATTTGCACCTGCTGACTGTAGAGTTAACATTAAATTGGCAGTTTCTTTAGTGACGTGCATGCATGCACCTATACTTAATCCTTCTAGCGGTTTTCTTTTTTCAAAATCAAGTTTTATATCTTCCAAAACTTGCATTTGTCTCTGGGCCCAATTAACCTCGTCTTTTCCAATAGCAGCTAATTTAGGGTCTTTGATTGTTGACATAATTTTTTATCCTTTTAATAATTTTTTTAATTTTTCAATTGAAGTAATGTCATACGGATCAATTTCTAAATTGTCAGCCATATAAACACTTACTAAATCACCTATTAATGTTAAATGAAATAAATTACTAATGATATTTTCTGAAGATATATTCTTTATTTCAGAAATATCGACTTTGTCACCAATGATTTCTTTTGTTAATTCAAATCTCTTACTAACTTGAGTGCTTTCTTTAGGAGACCTTAAGAATAATAACTGATAATTATTCTTGGAGCCTTCTTTATTTGCTTCCCAAGACAGTATTTCATTATGATGTACTTCAGGCATATAACCAACAAAAGCTTTAGATTTTGCATTTTCATTAATTTGTGTCTTCCATCGTTGAGCAACTAAATATGTTAGCGGAGTACCTCCATAAATTACGGATGTCTTGGAGCTTATCTCTTTAGCAATCTGTAAAGCTTTTGAAAGTAACTCGTTATCTAATTGGTTTGCTAATGCCTCATTTAAATACTCGCCAGCTTGATTACACATCTCTAAGTATTTTCTATCTATATCAGTAGATACGTAATGCATTACAGCTTTTGTCATTGATCCAAATGCTGCTCTAGGTTGAAGTCCTATTGGAACCTTTACAAATGGTCGTTTATGTTCTTCTGCTAGCTCAAGTAATTGTCCTCCACTTGAAATTACTGACCAATCTAATTTATATTTAATTGCATCATTTACAGCTTCAACAGTCTCTTCAGTATTTCCTGAGTAAGAAATAAAAAGACACTTTGGTCTTCTGTCAGCGATTACTTTTGGAATCCCGTACGCTTTTCTAACTTCAACATTTATTTGAGTAGTTTCATTTAAAATAAGTTTTAAAACATCCCCCGCAACTCCTGAACCACCCATACCAACAATTATTAAATCACTGTATGAGTCAATTACAAAGTTCGTTGAAGTTTCTAACTCTTTTTTTAATTGATTACCTAAATCGAGTACGTGTTCAATCATTATTATTTATATACTAGTTGAAATTCTCTCTAAAACTTCATCTAGTATTTTTTGAGAAGGAGCTTCTATATTTACTCTTAATTTGGGTTCAGTGTTTGAGCCTCTAACATTAAACCAAAAATTCTTATCAAAATACGACAGCCCATCAAGTTCATCAAAATTACCAGTAAAAACATTTTTTATTTTTTCTAAAGAGCTGTCTACGTTGTCAACTACAAAGTTGATTTCTCCAGATGATGGGGGAAAATTATATTTATCAATCATACTGCTCACTTTTTCTCCTCGTTCAGAAACAATACTCATCAACATCAAAAGTGTAAGAATTGCAGAATCAGCAAAATAATTATCTTTATAGTAAAAATGAGCACTATGTTCACCACCAAAATCTGCTTCGAGTTCTTTCATCATTGCTTTTATGTTTGAATGCCCTACTTTACATCTAAATAGAGAAATATTTTTTGACTCAAGTATTGATAAAGCATGTGGAGATACATTTACGTTATAGACAACTTTCAAATTACTGTTTTTCTCGGATAAATAATCTGCAATTAGTGTTGTCATCATACTGCCAGATACAACTTTTCCGGTATCATCAACAAATACTGCCCTATCCGCATCACCATCAAAAGCTACACCGAAATCTAATTTTTTTTCTTGAACGAGTTTTATTATCTCTTTTAAGTTTTCTTTGTTTGATGGATCAGCTGGATGATTTGGAAAATTTCCATCTACTTCCATATAAAGTTTTTCACAATTAAAGTTATAAATTGTTGTTAAGTCCTTAAATACCGCACCAATTGCTCCATTTCCACCATCAACTCCAAATTTAATTTGGCTATTTATTTTTTCTGGTTTTACTAATTTCTGTATATGTTCAAAATATAAATCCAATTCTCTGTTTGTTTTTAGCTTAAGATCACTTATTACACCGTGGTCAATATTTTTAATATTGTTTTTTATTTCTAAAAGACCTGAATGTTCTCCAATTGGTACAGCCCCAGAGTTGCAAAGTTTTAGACCATTATATTCTTTTGGGTTATGAGAAGCTGTGATTATAATTCCTGGCAATTCAAGTAATCCGGACAAAGAATAAACAACATCTGTAGGTACAAGGCCTACATACACAATTGATTTATCATTAGACGATATACCAGACGCGACAGCATTTAGCATTTCCATGTTTGATAAACGACCATCATGACCTATCAAAATTGATGTTGAGTCCACAAACTCCGAAAAAGAATATCCTATTTTATAAGCATCTTGCAAACTTAAGGTATCGCCAAAAACACCTCTAATATCATAGGATTTAAAAATAACATCTAGATTATTACTCATTACCCAATTATTGTACTCTTGATGGAATCAAAGTTTAACTATAACAATTTTTCAATTGTAATACCTATTTACAATGAAGAGGAAATACTTGAAGAATCTTTTAATGCAATTTTTGCATTGTGTAAAAGAATGGGTTTAGATTTTGAAATTATCTTTTCCGAAAATGGATCTACTGATAAAACAAAAACAATTGCTAAAGAGTTAGGTAATAAGTATCCAGAGATAAAAATTATATCTAATCCGGAGCCAAATTATGGAAATGCATTAAAAGCTGGTTTTGAATTAGCAAAAAATGATTTAGTTATATCCTTTGATATTGATTACTATTCAGAATCTTTTTTAAATGAAGCTTTGATGCTTGAAAGCAAATATTCATCAATAACCGCTTCCAAAAGACTTGATTCTTCTGAAGATGGGCGGAGGTTTATCAGAAGGCTAGCTACTAATTTTTTTGTAATTCTTTTAAAAACTCTTTTTGGTACCAAACTTAGTGATACTCACGGAATGAAAGCAATTAAAAAAACAGAAATTAAAAAATTTCTTCCGAAGGTTGTTTCGACACAAGATATTTTTGATACTGAATTATTGATAAGAATAGAAAAAAATGGTGGCAAAATAAAGGAGATACCTGCAAAAGTAAACGAGATTAGACCAAGCGTTTCCTTGATTTATAAAAGAATTCCAAGAACAATAAAAAGCTTGATTAAATTAAGAATTATTTTTTATAGAGAATCTTTAAAGACAAAATATTTATAGATTAAGTATTTTATTGGCAATATTGCACCATTAATAAGAATTGTAATTAGAAGAAACCAAAGTTCATCTTTCTGCAAAGCATCATTGAAAAAATTTATTACGAACCATATTATATTTGGAGCAAATAAACTAATTAGATTAGTGTAAGTAAAATTCAAAAACTCTTTTAACTTGCCTCCAAAAAAACTGAATCTAAAAATTATTCTTCTTGATAGGTAATATGAAATCACTACACCAATTGAAAATGCAAGCACATTAGTAACATAAGTCCTTAAAGGAAATTCAATAAACGTAAGAATAAAAAATTGGAATAAATATGTCAAAAATAGTGCTATTACCAGATTTATTGCACCTACAATATACGTTCTTATAAGCTGCATTAATGAGGTATCACTCTGGAAAATTTTTAAGGATTTTAACTTATTTAACATTATCAAATCTTTTTTTATAAGTATAAGAGATTATTAAAGCACCAAAAAGAGTAAAAATTGATAAAAGATTTAAGGCTTTTTCAACATTTCTCGACTCAAATTTAATTTCCACAAGTTCGTCTTTAGGAACAACCGCCATAAATGATGGAGAGATTCTAAAAGGTCCATAGCCATTTGTAATTTTCCAATTTGGAAAATATGAAACCTTGATTAAGTGAAGTTGGTTTGGTTTATTTGTTTTAAAAGTTATTAAGTTATTTTGAATATTTAAATCACTTATTAAAAGTTCAGTGTTTTTATCAATCGGATCGGCATAACTTGTGTCATAGTTTTCAATTATTTTAAAATTTGATTCATCTTTAAAGCTTTCATATGCATCCTCAAAGAAGCTTTGCTCACTACCTTCCCTTAAAACTGCATTTTTAAGACGGTCATAAAAACTTGGACTTTCAAATATATATAAGTTCTCTTCAACAAGCTCTACCTTGTTTGTGTTTATTGAATAAACATTGAAAACTCCATTAGAAAATAAAAAATCAAAATTTTTGTTACTGTTAGCTTTATCTTTGATTGACGATGTGTATGCAATAAAATAATCTACACCCAATTCATCCATTAATCTAAAACCTTTATCAAATTGACCATTTATATACGTTAACCCTCCAACTGGATTAGAAGGTCTTTCAGCTAGCCCTGAAATTGTTAAAAAGTGAAAAGGTGTTGTTATGCTCGAATCAAAATATAAACCTTCGACACTTTGGTGATCAGTAAACATAGGAATCGTCATTAATACCATTGGGGTACCATATTTATTTAAATCAGAATTAGGTTCCCACATGATTCTTCCTGGCTCAAGTGAATCTAGGCCTTCATATAAAGTTGTAATATCTGACCAGTTATTTTTACTTTCATAACCACTAAAATTCCAATTTAACCAGTGCGGTAAATAGCTTAAAGTTGCAAAAGTTAGTGAAACAAGAGTTGTGTAAATTAAAAAATTGTCAGAGTTTATTGAAATTAAAAACATAAACGAAATAATCAAAATCACGCTTATCGTTGTTGTTGAATACGTGTCACCCCATTTGGAATAATATAAATACATAAAGTAAGTATTGATAAGTAAAGTAAAAATTAGCAATGGATACTTGCCTTGTATTTTTTTGGTTAAATTTTTAATATCAAATTGTAATAAATTAAAAAACAAAATTATGATAGCCAAGTTAAAAAAAGGAACAATCCTTCCATTCCAGAGTGCACTTTCAGGCCCATTAAAAAATAAATATACTGAGACAGCGAGCAGATATATTTCAAATACATTAATTGCCTTTAGAGAAGTTTTGCTACTACTTAAAATTAAATAAATGACTGTACCTATA
>Ga0310343_10001185_pt1 | contig 13195 bp, 10 predicted proteins | sample HC15DNA2025_MG_FD_203519 | JGI IMG/M metagenome (GOLD analysis project Ga0310343, IMG submission 203519) | Marine microbial communities from station ALOHA, North Pacific Subtropical Gyre - HC15-DNA-20-25_MG | ecosystem: Environmental > Aquatic > Marine > Oceanic | place: Pacific Ocean: North... | reverse complement strand
CTGTGAAATCGTTGAGGCTCATCATTCACAAAAAATTGATGCACCTTCTGGGACTGCAGTCAGGATCGGCGAAATACTTGCCGACACTCGCTCTGTAGATATAAAAAATGTCGGCACATACGGACGGGAAGGTCTAGTTGGTAAGCGGACGCAGCAAGAAATAGGCTTTTCGTCGATTCGTGGAGGAGATATTGTCGGTGACCACACGGTGTTTTTTATTGGGGAGGGTGAACGAGTAGAAATAACCCACCGAGCTCAAAGTCGCGTTAATTTTGCTCAGGGCGCGATACGAGCCGCACGATTTTTGTCGGATAAAAAGAACGGGCTGTATGACATGGAGCAATTGCTAGAATTGTCATAAATTCTAATTTTTCGTTTCATTTATCCGTCGTTTTAGTAAACTACTATTCCCAAGTTCTTGGGAAGACTAACTCACATTTCAGAGGCTTAGGCGGCAAGAAAAGTTATTCTCGTAATTTTATTTTGTGACAGCGCCTTCCACGATGTGCACGATATGAAGGAATTTTTTTGACATCTGCAGTATTAGCTTTGGAAGATGGTAGCTTCTTTCGAGGCGATTCAGTTGGCGCGAGTGGAATGGGAGTGGGTGAGGTCGTTTTCAATACCTCCATGACAGGCTACCAAGAAATAATTACTGATCCCTCTTATTGCCGACAAATTATTACTTTTACTTACCCACACATTGGGAATACTGGCGTTAACCCAGAAGATGTCGAATCAGATGAAATCTGGAGTTCGGGGATCGTCATAAAGAATTACCCCCGTCGAGAAAGCAGTTGGCGATATCGGAAGGGGCTAGCAGAGTACTTAAAAGAAAAAGGTATAGTCGCCATCGCAGGAGTGGATACCAGGCGCTTAACTCGAATATTAAGAGCAAAGGGAAGTTTGTCGGGTTGTATCATAGCTGGATCTGAAGTTGCTGATTCTGACATCGAAAAGAAGGCGCTGGGAGAGGCAAAAGGATTCGAGGGTCTGCAAGGTATGGATTTGGCTAAAGTGGTTACCCAACAGGTGAGAGGTTGGACACAATCAAGATGGTCGATAGGCAATGGTTATGCACAACAAACCGAAAGCAAACTCAAAGTTGTGGCTTATGATTTTGGTATCAAAAATAACATACTGCGATTATTAGCGGAAAGAGGATGTGACCTTTCCATAGTGCCAGCGCAAACTCCCGCAGATGAAGTACTAGTGTCAAAACCGGATGGGATTTTTCTCTCGAATGGTCCAGGAGACCCTGAGCCATGTGACTATGCTATAAACGCAATCCGAAAATTTTTTGAAGCCGAAATTCCAGTCTTTGGTATTTGTCTGGGACACCAATTGCTTTCTATAGCGAGCGGCGCTAAGTCCTTAAAAATGGACCATGGCCATCATGGAGCAAACCATCCGGTCAAGGATCTTGAGACTGAAGCGGTTGTGATTACCAGTCAAAATCATGGCTTCGCTATTGACGAATCTAGCCTACCTGAAAACTTAGAGTGCACCCACAGGTCTTTGTTTGATGGCACCGTCCAAGGGGTGCGGAGACTTGATCTGCCGGTTTTCGGTTTTCAAGGTCATCCAGAAGCTAGCCCTGGCCCACAAGATTGCGAATATCTGTTTGATCGATTTATCGACTTAATGAATGAGAAGCGCAATGCCTAAAAGAGAGGATATTAGATCGATACTGGTAATTGGCGCCGGCCCTATAGTTATCGGTCAAGCGTGTGAATTTGACTATTCTGGAGCGCAGGCTTGTAAAGCCCTCAAGGATGAGGGCTATCGCGTGATTTTGGTTAATTCCAATCCAGCAACAATTATGACTGACCCATCGTTAGCAGATGCCACGTATATTGAGCCAATAGAGTGGCGTACGGTTTCATTAATTATTGAGAAAGAAAGGCCAGATGCATTACTGCCTACTATGGGCGGACAGACTGCCCTCAATTGCGCGTTAGACCTTGCTAGAGAAGGAGTACTTCAACAGTTTAATGTTGAACTAATTGGTGCAAAAAAGGAGTCCATTGATAAAGCAGAAGACCGAGAGAAGTTTGATCAAGCAATGAAAAACATTGGACTCGAGACTCCAAGGTCTTCGATAGCTCATAGTTTAGAAGAAGCTTTGCAGGTTCAAGCCGGGCTTGGATTCCCCTGCATTATTAGACCCTCTTTTACGTTGGGAGGTAGTGGCGGAGGAATCGCCTACAACCAAGAGGAGTTCAAAGAAATATGTGAACGAGGATTGGATTTGTCTCCAACCAAAGAGTTGTTGATTGATGAGTCGCTGCTTGGCTGGAAGGAATTTGAAATGGAAGTGGTTCGTGATTGCGTCGACAATTGCATCATCATATGTTCCATCGAAAATGTTGATCCCATGGGCGTGCATACGGGAGACAGTATAACGGTAGCTCCCGCTCAAACGCTCACCGATAAGGAATATCAATTACTGAGGAATCACTCGATAGCAGTTCTGCGAGAGATTGGGGTCGATACAGGGGGTTCTAATGTTCAGTTTGCTATTGATCCGAGATCGGGCCGCATAGTAGTCATCGAAATGAATCCGCGAGTTTCTAGGTCTTCTGCTTTAGCGTCGAAGGCTACGGGATTTCCGATTGCAAAGATCGCGGCAAAACTAGCGATCGGGTATACACTAGATGAATTAAAAAATGACATTACCGATGGAGCTACCCCGGCATCGTTTGAGCCAAGTATAGATTATGTGGTGACCAAAATTCCTCGGTTCACCTTTGAGAAATTCCCCCAAGCTGATGCCACTTTAACAACACAAATGAAGTCTGTGGGAGAGGTTATGGCGATTGGTCGAACCTTTCAGGAGTCTTTTCAAAAGGCGATTCGAGGACTAGAAATTGGCAGGTATGGTCTTGAGCCAATTAACGATCCAGAAAACTCAAGTTGGGAGATCAACTTAAAGCGCCAACTGAACAACCCTAATTCCGAGCGAATTTGGTATGTGGGAGATGCGTTTAGGACAGGAAAATCGGTTGATGATGTTTACTTTGAAACAAACATAGACCCATGGTTTCTTGCCGAAATAGAGGACCTGGTCTTGGAAGAACTGGAGTTGTCAGGTAAAAAATTGACCGATATAGACTTTGATTCAATGTTGTCGTTAAAACGTAAAGGGTTTGCTGACCGACGGTTAGCTGATTTGCTCTCAGTAAGTGAAAAGGACATTAGAGATTATAGGCATGGGCTGAGGGTTTCCCCGGTTTTTAAAAGAGTAGACACCTGTGCTGCTGAATTTCCAACTTCTACGGCTTACTTGTATTCGACGTACGAAGAAGAGTGTGAAGCAAACCCTTCAGGAAAAGAGAAAATCATGGTTTTAGGGGGTGGGCCCAACAGAATTGGCCAGGGGATAGAGTTCGATTATTGCTGCGTTCACGCTGCGTTAGCTATGCGAGAAGACGGTTATGAAACCATCATGGTCAATTGTAATCCCGAGACGGTGTCGACTGACTACGATACTTCCGATCGGCTCTACTTTGAACCTCTCACGATCGAGGATGTCCTTGAAATAGTTAGGATAGAAAATCCTTTGGGCGTAATAGTGCAATTTGGGGGTCAAACGCCTCTCAAATTGGCGAATGAGCTTCAGGAGGAAGGGGTTCCTATTATCGGCACCCCAACTTCCTCGATCGATAAGGCTGAAGATCGAGAACAGTTTCAGCAGTTGGTTAATAATCTAGGTTTGATGCAACCCTCAAATGCGGTGGCGACGACAGTCGAAGATGGGTTGGAAAGGGCCACTAATATTGGATATCCAATAGTTGTTAGGCCTTCCTACGTTCTTGGCGGTAGAGCGATGGAGATCGTTTATGATCAGAAAGAGTTAGGTCGATATCTTCAAAATGCAGTGGATGTTTCTAACGAGTCGCCGGTGTTACTGGATAGGTTTTTGGATGATGCTATTGAGATTGACATTGACGCTATCTCGGATGGGAAAAAAGTGGTGATCGGTGCGATTATGCAGCATATCGAGCAAGCTGGCGTGCACTCCGGCGACTCTGCCTGTTCGTTACCGCCCTATTCCCTTGAGGAGGGCGTGTTGAATAACGTAAGAAATCAGATCAAAGACATAGCTCTAGAGTTGGGAGTTGTTGGCTTAATGAACGTTCAAATGGCCATAAAGGATAGTTCGATTTATTTGATTGAGGTAAACCCAAGAGCTTCAAGGACGGTTCCATTTGTTTCTAAATGCATAGGATATTCTTTGGCTAAAATCGCTGCGAGGTGTATGGCAGGCTGCTCTTTGGAAGAACAAGGGATCGTAAAAGAGATAATCCCGGGAAAGATACATGTGAAAGAGGCGGTTTTCCCTTTTAACAAGTTCCCGGGAGTTGACCCGATCTTGGGTCCTGAGATGAAGTCTACCGGCGAGGTGATGGGCACGGGTGACTCGTTTGGAAGTGCTTTTGCGAAGGCTGCTTTAGCCGCGGGAGATTCTTTACCCATGAATGGTGGCCGGGCTTTTTTGAGCGTTAAGGACATCGATAAAAGAGAGTTACCTGAATTGGGGAAGAGACTGGTTGATCTGGGTTTTTCTTTGGTCGCTACTGGAGGCACCCAAAAAATTCTCGAATCGGCAGGTTTGGACTGTGAAAAGATCAACAAGGTTGGGGAAGGAAGACCTGATGTATCAGATCTATTAAAAAATGAGCAAATAGACTTGGTGATTAATACGACAGAAGGGAGGCAATCGATAGAGGACTCTGCGATTATCCGAAGAGTGGCCTTGCAGAAGAAAGTTTACTATACGACAACATTGGCCGGAGGACTTGCTGCGTGTATTGCTATGAGCGAAGTAGATTCGGTTGAAGTTTCAAGTCTTCAAGAGATTCATAAAACCGTTGCGGAGTCACTTCCACATGGCTAATCCAATGACAGTTGAAGGGGAAAAACGACTCAGAGAGGAATTGGCACATCGTAAAGGTGAGTTGCGAAAAGAGATAGTTGAGGCGATTTCAGAAGCGAGAGCGCATGGTGACCTGAAGGAAAACGCGGAATATCATGCTGCTAGGGAGCAACAATCCTTTAATGAGGGGCGTATTCTCGAAATAGAAGGTAAGTTGGCTGATGCTCAAATTGTAGATGTGTCAAAGTTGTCTTCAAGTGACAAGGTCATCTTTGGATCCACGATTCATTTGTGGGATGTCGAAGAAGAAAAAGAGATTTTTTATAAGATCGTTGGAGAAGATGAGGCAGATTTGAAAGACAATAAGATTTCGGTAATGTCGCCAATTGCAAGGGCGCTTATCGGTAAATCTTTAGATGATAGTGTTATCGTGTCGACACCATCTGGAGATAATGAATACGAGATTGTTAAGGTAGAATACAAGTAATTTGAAAAGCCCCAGGGGAATTTAGAAGGAGTAGCGCAAAAGATTTGATAATTTAGGATTTGGTGTTGGGTTGGGTTTATACAACACTACGCACTTGCCAATTGTTTGTATAAGGGATGCCTCGACAGAACCAGAAATTCGTATCGCCACATCTCGCCTTTTTTCTTTCTCGGAAATGTCAATCTTGATTTTTATCAACTCGTGATCTGTGAGTGCCCGTTCAACTTCATTGGACACGCCGTCAGTGATTTCCAAATCAGCTATGGTGACGACAGGTCTAAGATGATGCGCTATTTTGCGTAGGTGCTTTCTTTGCTTGCTGCCCAGTGGGTCGTTAATCTTCATAATTCGGAATAATACATTGAATTGAAAAATGGCTAAACGATCTAGATCAAGCCAACATTGGCTAGAAAGACAAGAGAGAGATCAGTTTTCAAAAAAAGCTCGTTCTCATGGGCATCTATCGAGAGCACGCTATAAGTTGGAGCAATTAGATGAACGGTTTAGGCTGTTTTTCGAAGTGAGGTATGTTTTGGAGTTGGGGGGCGCGCCTGGAGGATGGACCCAATATATAGAGCAAAAGATCCCCCAGCACGGAAGGTTAATTACGGTTGATCCGCTAGCTGTTAAAACTGGTCAAAAATCAATTCATATCTGTGGTTTGGTGGGCTCGGATCTTGTAAATCGTAGGATTGCCGAAATTCTTAATGGAACAAAAGTTGACATTGTAATATCTGATATGGCCCCCAATATATCAGGAGTAAAGGAGCGCGATAGAGCAGAAAGCACGAGGCTTAATTTACTAACGGTCGATATGGTGAAAACATACCTAAAGGGAACGGGGGTTGCAGTAATGAAAACTTTTCAAAACCCTCAGGTGCCGATTTTGGTGGAAGAAATCAAGAATTTCTTCAGTAGTGTGCGTATAGTTAAGCCTGCCGCTTCGAGGAAGGAGTCGAGCGAAGTTTATGTTGTCGCTCAGGGTTTTAGATCCCTGGGCGGCACAGGCGGATCGGCTTAGAGCCGTAATAAGATTTATTTTTTGAGGTTAAGATTTTGTCAGATATAGGAAAAAATTTGTTGCTCTGGTTGGTAATTGCTGCTGTTTTACTAACGGTATTCAACAATTTCAACTTAAGCCCGAAAGCCCAGGTAGTGCCGTACTCAGATTTTGTGAAGGCAGTAAATCAGAATCAAATTAACGAAGTCCAAATTCAAGGTGACAAAATCAACGCGATAAATAAAGCGGGGGAAGAGATTACTGTAAACTGGCTTCAGAATGATCAAAAGCTCATGGATGATCTTTTGAACAACAATGTCCGAACGATCGTATTGGAAGAAGAAAAACAAAGCTTTTGGATGCAATTGTTGGTGGCGAGTTTTCCTATCTTGATAATTATTGCCGTTTTCATGTTATTCATGCGTCAAATGCAGGGGGGAGGAGGCGGCAGAGGCAATCCCATGAGTTTTGGAAGATCAAAAGCAAAGCTTTTGTCGGAGGATCAGATAAAGACCACTTTTGCAGACGTGGCGGGCGTAGACGAGGCGAAGGAAGAAGTCCAAGAGTTGGTAGAGTTTCTTAGAGACCCCGGTAAGTTTCAGCGATTAGGAGGCCATATTCCTCGGGGCGTCCTAATGGTTGGCCAACCTGGCACTGGTAAGACCTTACTAGCCAAAGCAATCGCTGGAGAGGCGAAGGTTCCATTTTTCTCCATATCAGGGTCAGATTTTGTCGAAATGTTTGTGGGGGTAGGCGCGTCTAGAGTTCGAGATATGTTCGAGCAGGCGAAAAAGCAAGCTCCTTGCATCATTTTCATTGATGAAATTGACGCCGTGGGAAGACATAGGGGTGCAGGGCTTGGAGGTGGGCATGACGAGCGAGAACAAACTTTAAACCAGTTACTTGTAGAGATGGACGGTTTTGAAAAAAGCGACGGTGTAATTGTAATCGCAGCGACTAACCGACCAGACGTTCTGGACCCAGCCCTTTTAAGGCCCGGCAGGTTTGATAGACAGGTTGTTGTGGGTCTGCCTGATATCAGAGGGAGAGAGCAAATTCTCAAAGTGCACATGAGGAATGTCCCTCTGTCAGATGACGTCGATCCAAGTATCATTGCCAGGGGTACTCCAGGCTTTTCTGGAGCGGACCTTGAGAACCTGGTCAACGAAGCTGCTCTATTTGCCGCGAGGGGGAACAAGCGCCTAGTAAGGATGGAGGAGTTTGATAAGGCAAAAGACAAAATTATGATGGGTGCTGAGCGAAAATCTATGGTTATGTCAGAGAAGGAAAAACGCAATACCGCATATCATGAATCTGGTCATGCGATAATCGGGCGTTTGATGCCCGAACATGATCCGGTATACAAAGTTACGATTATACCTAGGGGAAGAGCACTCGGTGTAACGATGTTTTTGCCCGAGGAGGATCGTTACAGTATTTCTGGGCAGAATATTAGATCGCAGATCTGTAGTCTTTTCGGGGGACGAATCGCTGAAGAAATGACTCTGGGAATAAACAATGTCACCACAGGGGCATCGAACGACATTCAAAGAGCGACTCAGCTTGCCAGAAACTATGTAACCAAGTGGGGCTTATCAGAAAAAATGGGTCCGTTGATGTACGATGAAGACGATGGTGAAGTTTTTCTGGGTATGTCAGCGGGTTCGAATCCTAAGCCTCATTCGCCCGATACTGCTCGAGAAATAGACCAAGAGATTAGGATCTTAATAGATGAATGCTATGCAGAGTCCAAAAAAATACTAAAGGAAAACGAAGAAAAATTGCATGTGATGGCTGAGGCACTTATGGAATTTGAAACGCTTTCGTCAGAACAAATAGACGATATCATGGCGGGCGCAAAGCCTCGTATTAGTCAGGATTCAAGTGGGGGTTCGAACTCTTCAGGAGATCCCTCCTCTGCAGGAGAAAGCCCGATTGGAGGGCCAGCGGAAGAGACCTAATCGGCGACTGCATGCATCCTTTTTGTCAGGACTTGATTAAACCTTCTGAGGGTGGACGTGAAAGGGAATGCAAAAACTAGTTACTTTGGCACGGACGGAATTCGTGGGCGTGTAGGCAGCGCCGTGATGAATGCACGGTTTATGTTGAGGCTCGGGCTAGCACTGGGGAAGGTATTTACCGGTCACCGCAAAGCCTTGAGAGTGGTGTTGGGTAAAGATACCAGGGTCTCTGGATACATGCTTGAATCGGCACTAGAGAGTGGGCTCCTTTCCTCAGGGGCGGACGTTATGGCTATGGGGGTTGCACCTACCCCATGTATATCTTACGTAGCCCGAATCTCGAATGCCGACTTGGGGGTGGTCATTTCGGCATCGCACAACCCCTATACTGATAATGGGATAAAGGTTTTCGACCGAGACGGGAACAAGTTATCTTCAAAACTACAAGACGCTATAGAGGATGAGCTGCAAAACGACGCCCCAAAACATGGGTATCGCAATCCGGGGAGGATACAACGTCCACCCCAACCCACTTTGGAATACGAAGCTTATTGCCAGAGCTTTATTAAAGAACCACGAAACTTTGCCAACCTATCCACAGTCCTTGATTGCGCAAATGGAGCGGCTTATAAAGTTGCTCAGCGGGTTTTTGAAAAGCTTGGTTTATCTCCAATATTTATTGGAGTTGACCCTGATGGGACGAATATCAATGATGGTTGCGGTTCGACAGACACGACAGTGTTGCGAAGGAGGGTAGTCGAAGAGAAAGCGGATTTAGGTGTCGCTTTTGATGGAGACGGTGATCGTTTGATCATGATTGATGAATTCGGTGAAATAGTTGACGGAGATGAAATTCTTTACGCCATCGCATGCAGAAAGAAAGAGTTAGGCACGCTAATTGGAGGAGTTGTTGGAACACATATGACGAATCTAGGGCTAGAGTTAGCCCTAGCGGAGCTAAATATTCCTTTTGTTAGGGCAGATGTCGGCGATCGTTACGTAATGGAAACCTTGAAAGAAAAACACTGGACCCTAGGAGGCGAGACCTCCGGGCACATTATTAACTTAGATGCTTGTCACACTGGCGACGGGATAATAAGCGCACTGCAAATTTTAGAGATTCTGGGATCGATGAAGATAACGCTTAGTGAGCTTGTCAAGCCCGTGAAAAAGCTCCCGCAAGTACTTATTAATGTGTCAACAGAGAATCCAAAAACTGTTATGAGCAGCAAAAGGCTAGCTAAAAGAATTGATAGATTCCGCAGCGAGTTAGGAAAGGAAGGTCGAATTCTCATTAGGCCTTCTGGTACTGAGCCACTTGTTAGAGTAATGGTTGAGGGGCGAGATAGACAGCAATCGACCGTTATTGCTGAAGAGTTAAGCAATATAGCGAAGTCAGAAGGAATAGCTTAGAAACCTATTACTAGATATGCTCAACTTAATAGTAGCTAACTGGAAGATGAACGGGTCACTTGAAGGAATAAAAGAGTTCTTTGAGAAACTATACCTGCGTGACTATGCTGAAGTAGTGGTGTTGCCACCCGCCGTCTATATTCGAGACTGTGTAAGCGCTATTGGAAACCGAGCGCTTGCTGTTGGCATCCAGAATATTTGGACAGAGGACGCTGGAGCATATACAGGCGAAATTTCTGCAAAGATGGCCAGAGATATTGGAGCTTATTGGGCTCTAGTTGGACATTCAGAGAGGCGACAGCTGCAAAAAGAGAGTGATGACTTAGTGAAGCAGAAGCTTGAGTGTTCGTTGAAGGCCGGTATGAACGTCATTGTTTGTGTGGGTGAAACGTTAGAAGAGCGACTATCTGGTCAAGCTGAATCAGTTGTTTCTAAGCAACTAAAGAAGGTGTTAGCGATTGATTTGACCAAAACCCAGAATGAAGTAGTCATCGCTTATGAGCCCATATGGGCGATAGGAAGTGGTGAAAGTGCCACGCTTGAAGAAGTGCAAGAAATGCACGCTTTCATTCGAAACGTGTTGTTAGTGGTTTTAGGAACGTTGGGTGCTAATGTTAGGATCCTCTATGGAGGAAGCGTGACTGCCGAAAATTCCGCCAACTTGATCAAGCAAGATCATGTAAATGGATTGTTAGTAGGAGGCGCATCACTTAAAGCTGATAGTTTTTCGTCGATCCTTAATGCATTGGACTGATCTTTAAACTATTATTCCGGTAAAGAGAAGGATGCGATGACTACGCTTGAGACTATTTTACTTACTTTGTTGTCCATTGATGCTATAGCGTTGACAGTGTTGGTCTTGTTGCAGCAAGGTAAGGGCGCAGATGTGGGGGCAGCTTTTGGTAGCGGGTCTTCTAATACTGTATTTGGAGCTTCTGGCAGTGCTCCTTTCTTAACGAAATTGACCACGTGGTTATCTATAGTATTTTTCGCAATAACTTTCGGCATTGCTTACTTAGCCAAAGAAAGAGTATCGAGTGTCGATACTGAGGGTATTCCACAAATTAATGGTGAACGGGGCGTCAACGAAGCAATCGATTTACCTTTATCGATAGACAGTTCTAGCCTCGATAAAGATCGGATGGAATCTAGGGACGATTCGATCCCTGAGTTGTAGTAATTATCGGATTCTTTTGCCGAAGTGGTGAAACTGGTAGACACGCTACCTTGAGGGGGTAGTGGACTTATGTCCGTGCGAGTTCGAGTCTCGCCTTCGGCACCATTCGTTTTAGCTTAATGAGGCATTCATTTTCTTGCAGGAGACTGGTTGCAACCATATAATTAGTGACGGACGGTTGCGGGGTGGAGCAGTCTGGTAGCTCGGTGGGCTCATAACCCATAGGTCGTAGGTTCAAATCCTGCCCCCGCTACCAATTTAGCAAAATGCTCTCTGGGGTACTGACTGAGGCGATAGTTATCATGTCAAACCCTGATAGTAGCTTAAACTGCTAAGGTTGCGGGTTGAACGGTTTTAATGTTTATTTATTGAAATTGGGTCGTAAGGCCCTTTTTTTTGCTTTCGTGAAAGTGTCAGGACTGAGTTAGGAGATTTTTTTGCGTTTTGATGAAGGTAGTTTAAAAGAACTTTTTGAACCGGTTATTGAATCCTTAGGCTTTGAGTATTGGGGCTTAGAACTGTTAAATCATGGTCGGAATCTGAAAATTCGACTGTATATAGAAGCAGAGGCAGGAGTAGGAATCGATGATTGTGTATTAGTTAGTGAACACATATCTGACCTATTGGATATTGAGGTTGACTTCGCCTCTGATTATCGCTTAGAAGTCTCTTCACCAGGGATGGACAGAATATTGTTTTGTGAAAACCACTACATCAGGCATGTCGGAGAACGTGTTGAACTGAAATTGTTGAAGATGTTCGATGGTCAGAAAAATTATGAAGGGCTGCTGAAGGGCATTGAGGATGATTGTGTCGTTATCGAGGTTAAAGATGAAGAGTATCTTTTCCCTATCGAGGATATAAAGAAAATTAGAGTTATACCTATTTTTGAATAAGAAGGGGTTTGAATGAGTAAAGAGATTTTGTTGGTTGCTGAGTCGGTCTCTTTGGAGAAAGGGGTTTCTAAAGAAGTGATATTTGAAGCCATAGAGTTAGCTTTGGCCAGCGCGACTAAACGACGTTACGGAGAAAATGCCGAGTTTCGGGTGGCTATAGATAGAGAGTCTGGGGAATATGAAACTTTTCGAACCTGGGAGGTAGTTGACTTTCGGGAGTTGGAAGAAATGGAGGAAGAAATAAACCCAGACGCGCAATATAGTCTTGAGGAGGCTCAGGCTATTAAAGCTGGTGCGGTGTTAGGAGACCTTCTAGAAGAGCCCGTCGAGTCAGTCGAATTCGGTCGGATTGCAGCTCAGGCTGCTAAGCAGGTTATTGTCCAAAAGGTCAGAGATGCCGAACGTGCACAAATTGTTGAGGCTTATCTACCGAAGCTCAATGAACTAGTTAGCGGCACGGTGAAAAAAATCAATAGGGACAATGTAATCGTTGATCTAGGGAACAATGCTGAGGGTATATTGATTAAAGAGGCACTAATTCCTCGTGAAGTTTTTAGAGTTGGAGACAGACTAAAAGCTCTCTTAGTGGAGATAAAACCTGAGAATCGCGGTCCCCAATTGATCTTATCTCGCACTTCTCCCAAAATGTTGATCGAGTTGTTCAGAGTGGAAGTGCCAGAGATTTCTGAGGAAGTGATCGAAATTCTAGGCGCTGCCAGGGATCCTGGCTCCCGCGCAAAAATTGCGGTCAAAACAAATGACGGCAGGATTGATGCAGTTGGTGCCTGTGTAGGTATGCGCGGTTCTCGAGTCCAGGCCGTTTCTGGAGAATTGGCTCAAGAAAGAATAGATATCGTATTGTGGGATGATAATCCTGCTCAACTTACTATTAACGCGATGGCTCCAGCTGAAGTCGCGTCAATAGTCTTGGATGAGGATTCGCACACCATGGATATAGCTGTGACCGAAGAAAACCTGGCCCAGGCGATTGGTAGAGGCGGTCAAAACGTCCGGTTGGCAAGTGATCTGTGTGGTTGGTCCTTGAACATTATGACTGAAGCTGAAGCGCTAGAAAAACAAGAGTTAGAAAGTGGTAAATTTATCACAGAGTTTCAGGATGCTTTAGAAGTAGACAAAGACGTGGCAGCGGTACTGGTAGAGGAGGGGTTCACAACTCTGGAAGAAATAGCGTATGTACCTTTAGAAGAAATTCTTGCGATAGAAGGTTTTGATGAAGAAATTGTTCAAGAACTGAGGAAAAGAGCAGAAGATGCTTTGTTGACCACGGCTATCGCGAGTGAGGCTGCGTTAGGAGATGCGGTTCCTTCCGATGACTTATTGGACATGGAAGGGATGGATAGAGGATTGGGTTTTCAGCTTGC
>Ga0310343_10001184_pt1 | contig 13211 bp, 10 predicted proteins | sample HC15DNA2025_MG_FD_203519 | JGI IMG/M metagenome (GOLD analysis project Ga0310343, IMG submission 203519) | Marine microbial communities from station ALOHA, North Pacific Subtropical Gyre - HC15-DNA-20-25_MG | ecosystem: Environmental > Aquatic > Marine > Oceanic | place: Pacific Ocean: North... | reverse complement strand
TACCTGGTGATTCTTCTAATAAAACTAAAGATAATTTTGTTTTTAATGAAAATTACAAAGTTTTGAATTTAAATCCATTAGATGGTTATGAACCCTTTTTAATGATTATCACAGCAACCTTTCAATGTATATTAACAATTGCGGGGGAAAAAGATAAGAAAATTCTCATTATGAGATGTGATGAAGATTCTCTCAAAAATGTAATTGAATTAATACATGCTAAGTTGTATCAAGAAAATGATAATGAAGGACGTAAGTTTCAAAATGCAATCAATAAGCTTGGAAAACTTAATATAAATAATCAATTTGAGAAAAACTTCTGGCCAAGTTTATCAATTAAATTAACCAAGCTGATTTCTAGTTTAAATATTAATAATTCTATTGAAAACGATAAAAACGATATTCAAATAACAGAAGCAAAATTATTAAAAGCTATTTCTCATGAGGTGAGAACACCTTTAGCAACTATAAGAACTCTAATAAATTCAACTTTAAGAAAATATAGTATGGATGAATCGATGAGAAATCGTCTTATTCAAATTGATAATGAATGTAACGAACAGATTGATAGATTCGGGTTGATTTTTAATGCTGCAGAACTTGTAAGTAATGAAATATTTCCAATAAATCAACTCGCAAAAATAAATTTAACTGAAATTTTTAATAAACTTACACCTGTTTGGACTAAACAACTTAATAGGCGTGGAATTTCTTTGAAAATTGATATACCAAATCATCTTCCATCAATATTGAGTGACTCAGAAAAGTTAGAGTTAATGTTGAGAGGATTAATTGATAAAAATACTAGAGGTTTGAAAGAGGGAAGTACCATAATCCTAGAACTACGACCAGCAGGTCAAAAACTTAAATTAGAACTGAAAGTTGAAAAATTAGACAGACCCAAAAAAGAAATATTGGGTGAAGAGGATGGCTCTGATATTGGCCCAGTACTAAATTGGAATCCTCAAACAGGAAGTTTACAATTAAGTCAGATTGCTACACAAAAGCTTTTAGCTAGCTTGGGTGGTCATGTCACTAAAAGACGCGATACTGGCTTAACTGTATTTTTTCCCATTTCGGACACAAAATAATATACATATTTGATTTATTAAATAATGTACAGACTTTTAGGTTAATTTATAAATTTGTAAAATAGTAATGCTAATTTCTTATATATAAATAATTTTAAAAATTAGGATGACTGAAACATTAGTTGGTCAATTTCCAAAGCATATCGGAAGTACTGGGGGCTTATTAAACTCAGCAGAAACTGAAGAAAAATATGCAATTGTATGGACCAGTTCCAAGGAACAAGCATTTGAATTGCCTACCGGTGGAGCAGCCGTAATGCATGAAGGAGATAATTTGATGTATTTCTCAAGAAAAGAACAATGTCTTGCATTAGGAACACAATTGAGAGCCTTTAAACCTAGGATTGAAGATTTCAAAATATACCGAATTTTTCCTGGCGGAGATCTAGAATTTTTACATCCTAAAGATGGTGTATTTCCTGAGAAAGTTAATGAAGGTAGAGAAAAAGTTGGTCATAACCCTAGGAGAATAGGCGAGAATCCTAATCCTGCAGGTTTGAAATTTACAACAAAAAATACTTTTGATTAATCACTTTATTATTGATATAAAAGAAAAATATAATTATAATTTGGACTGGCTTTATTAGTATGATCAGTTCTAAAAAAAATAACTTTTTTAAGTCTTTCCAAGAGGGTAAGAACTTTATACCTATTACAGAAACTTGGCCTGCAGATTTAGAAACTCCCTTAACAACATGGTTGAAATTGTCCGAGAAGGGTTCCCATGGTGTTTTTCTTGAGTCAGTTGAGGGAGGAGAAAATTTAGGTAGATGGAGTATCGTAGCTACTAAACCTCTATGGGAAGCAGTTTGTTTTGGAGAGGAAATAGTTAAAAATTGGAGAAATGGTGAAACTGAAATATTTAACGGAGACCCTTTTGATATTTTGAAAAATTGGACAAAAGAATATAAGTCTTACTCCCCGGATGAATTCCCTTCAATAGGTCAGCTATATGGTTCTTGGTCATATGAATTAATAAATCGAGTTGAACCAAGCGTTCCAATTAATAAAATCAATGAAAATCAAATTCCAGATGGATCTTGGATGTTTTTTGATCAATTAGTTATCTTTGATCAAATAAAACGATGCATCACTGCAGTGGTTTATGCAGATACATCTTCTTCTGAATTTTCTTCTATTGAAGAAATCTATGAATCTTCAATTTTAAAAATAAATAAAATCAGAGATCAAATGAAGGAGCCATTAATGGCAAATCAGTTTCTTAAATGGAACGAAAAAGAAAATTCTGTTATGAACCTTACTAGCAATTGGAACAAAAAAGAATTTCAAGATGCAGTTCTTTCAGCAAAAGAATACATAAGAAATGGAGATATTTTTCAAATTGTCCTTAGTCAAAAATTTCAGTCCAAAGTCAATGATGATCCATTCAATTTGTATAGGAGTCTTCGGATGGTAAATCCATCACCTTACATGGCGTTTTTTGATTTTGGTTCGTGGTATCTAATAGGCTCTAGCCCAGAAGTTATGGTAAAAGCTGAAAAGAACAAAAAAAATCAGATCATTGCAAGTTTAAGACCAATCGCTGGTACTAGGCCAAGGGGGAAAGATAATGAAGAGGATATAGCATATGAAAAAGATTTGTTAAACGATCCAAAAGAAGTAGCTGAGCATGTGATGCTTATAGATCTTGGGAGAAATGATTTGGGCAGAGTTTGTGAGATTGGAACTATAGAGGTAAAGGATTTAATGGTTATTGAAAAATATTCGCATGTTATGCATATAGTGAGCGAAGTTGAGGGTGTTTTAAAAAATAACTGTGACGTTTGGGATTTACTTAAAGCTTGTTTCCCAGCTGGTACAGTAACTGGGGCACCAAAAATACGAGCAATGCAATTAATTCAAAACTTTGAAAAAGATGCAAGAGGACCTTATGCTGGAGTTTATGGTTCCATAGACATAAATGGTGGGCTAAATACTGCAATCACAATAAGAACAATGATTGTATCCCCTTCTGAAGATGGTAAATTTAATGTTTCCGTTCAGGCAGGTGCAGGAATAGTTGCGGATTCATCTCCCGAAAATGAATATCAAGAGACTATAAATAAAGCTAAAGGGATATTGAAAGCAATAGCTTGTCTGGACAAATAAATGAGTATTGAAAATTTATATAAAGGTTTTGAGGTGGAACTCTTCACGGGATCACTTAATTCGCATGTTGGAGTTTCAAATGCTGTTGAAAAAGAATTTTCTAATTTTGTTAAAGAGCCTGACAATAGAAATGTTGAATATATTACAACGCCCGAAAAAAACTATCAGACAATTTATAAAAAATTAGTAACTCCCAGAAGGCAGCTGAGGAAATGGTTGGCGAAGAAAGATTTGACAATTATTCCTTCCTCTACGCTTTGCTTTACACATAATAGTCAATTTCAACGCTCTGACTTAGATAGTTCTTATCATCAATTCATAGAGGATAATTATGGAATATCTATTGCCACTTCAAGTGTTCACATAAATATAGGAATAGATAATTTAGAAAAACTTTTTGCTGCAATTAGGTTAGCAAGGTGTGAATCCTCTTTATATCTATCCATAAGTGCTAGTTCACCTTTCTTAAATAACAAATTTACTAACAATCACTCACAGAGATGGATTCAATTTCCTAAAACTCCTAGTAAAGTGCCCTTATTTAAAAATCATGAAAGTTATATCAATTGGATTGAGGCAAATATAAAGAATGGGAATATGCATAATATCAGACATTTTTGGTCATCTATTAGACCTAATGGTCCCGAAAGACCCCTAATCTTGGATCGTTTGGAATTACGAGTATGTGATTTTGTTTCTGATATAAATTTATTATTGGGTATAACAGCTTTACTTGAACTAAGAATATTGCATTTGTTTGAAAATATGAAAACTCTTGACCCTTTAAACTCAAGTATTTTTTCAACACGGGAATTAGCTGATATATGTGATCAAAATGAAATTAAAGCTTCTAAAAATAGTTTGAATGCAGAATTAATAAACTGGCAAGATGGCAAAACAGTAATCTGTAGAGAATGGATTAAAAATTTATTATTTGATTTATCCCCTACTGCTGAAAAGTTTAATATGAAAAATCTTTTGAAACCTATTTATAAAGTGCTTGATGAGGGAAATCAGTCAATGAAATGGATAAATCAATATGAGAAAGGTTTAACAATAGAGGAGATAATGAAATTTTCAATTGATGATATGATAAAAAATGAGAAATACGGTTTTTAATAATTTAAACAAATATCCGATCTTAAAATATTTACTTGTGACATAATAATTATATGGAATCTATGAAACAGGTAAAAGATAATAATCTGGATCTCATCAATAGGAATGATCCTCTTAATACAAATCGTGCGTTGATTGAGGATTTGTGGGAATCTGTTTTAAGAGAAGAATGTCCATTTGATCAAGCAGAGCGATTAATTAAGCTTAAAGAATTAAGTCATACCAATCAAGTTGATATCCAGAGTGAAAAAACATTTAGAAATGAAATAGTTGAAATTATAAATTCTATGGATTTAGCAGAATCTATATCTGCAGCGAGAGCATTCTCATTATACTTTCAATTAGTTAATATTCTGGAGCAAAGAGTTGAGGAGGATAGATATATTCAAAGTTTTACTAATAAAAATGTTCAAAAATCACCTGATAATCTTGATCCTTTTGCTCCGCCACTTGCCAGACAAAATGCACCAGTTACTTTTAGAGAATTATTTTATAGGCTTAGAAAATTAAACGTCCCTCCCGGAAAATTAGAGGAGTTGCTTCAGGAAATGGATATTCGCTTGGTCTTTACAGCTCATCCTACTGAAATTGTTAGACATACCATTAGACATAAGCAGACTAGAGTGGCTAACTTGCTCAAGAAAATACAGGTTGAAAACTATTTGTCTATTGAAGAAATTAACTCGTTAAAAACTCAATTAAAGGAGGAAGTAAGGCTTTGGTGGAGAACTGATGAGTTGCATCAATTTAAACCTTCTGTGTTAGATGAAGTGGATTATGCTCTGCACTATTTTCAACAAGTTTTATTTAATGCAATGCCACAGTTGAGAAGTAGAATATCTAAAGCCTTAGCTGAAAATTATCCAGATGTTCAGATGCCATCTGAGTCTTTTTGTAATTTTGGTTCTTGGGTGGGGTCTGATAGAGATGGAAATCCATCAGTAACTCCAGAAATAACATGGAGAACTGCTTGTTACCAAAGGCAACTAATGTTAGAGAGATATATTAATGCTACTACTAATCTTAGAGATCAATTAAGTGTTTCAATGCAATGGAGCCAAGTTAGTTCTTCTCTTTTGGAGTCATTAGAAACAGATAGGGTTAAGTTTCCTGAAATTTATGAAGCTAGAGCGACGAGGTATAGATCGGAACCTTATAGATTAAAATTAAGCTATATTTTAGAAAAATTAAAATTAACCCAGGAACGGAACAATTTATTAGCAGAAAATGGCTGGAAATCATCTTTGGAAGGAGATTCGGATAATAAAAACGGAGAACAAATTGAAAAATTACACTACAGATCTGTCAATGAATTCACTTATGATCTTGAGTTAATCAAAAATAGTTTAAATAGTACAGACTTAACGTGCCAAGCAGTAAATAAATTACTTACTCAGGTTCATATTTTTGGATTTTCTCTTGCAAGCTTGGATATACGTCAAGAGAGTACTAGGCATAGCGATGCTATTCAGGAGCTGACAGTTTTGCTTGATTTATCGGTGCAATATGATCAAATGTCTGAGGAAGAAAAAATTAAATGGCTTATAGAAGAATTGAATACAAAAAGGCCATTAATACCTCCGGAAGCTAGTTGGGGAAAAAGTACTGAAGAAACCTTTTCAGTTTTTAAGATGGTTAAAAGGCTGCAGGAGGAATTTGGAAGTCGTATATGTCATTCTTATGTGATTTCTATGAGTCATAGTGCATCAGACTTGCTTGAAGTACTTCTACTGGCAAAAGAAATGGGCCTTATAAAACAGAATTCTAAGAAATCACAATTATTAGTTATTCCTCTCTTTGAAACAGTTGAAGATCTTAAGAGAGCCCCAGAAGTAATGGAGCATTTATTTCAATTAGATTTTTATAAGACGCTCCTGCCAAAAGTGGGTGAGTCTTTCAAACCCCTTCAAGAATTAATGTTAGGTTACTCTGATAGTAATAAAGACTCTGGATTTTTATCGAGCAATTGGGAAATTCATAGAGCTCAAATAGCTCTACAAAATCTTGCAAGTGAGAATGATATACTCCTAAGGCTTTTTCATGGAAGAGGTGGGTCAGTTGGCAGAGGTGGAGGACCTGCTTATCAAGCAATATTAGCTCAGCCGAGCGGAACTCTAAAAGGTAGAATTAAAATAACGGAACAAGGGGAGGTTCTAGCCTCTAAATATAGTCTTCCTGAATTGGCTCTATATAATCTAGAAACTGTTACAACAGCAGTTATTCAAAATAGTTTGGTTAACAATAGGCTTGATGCTACTCCAGAATGGAATCAATTGATGACTAGATTAGCAGAGACATCTAGATCTCACTATAGGAAACTGGTTCATGAAAATCCTGACCTTTTAAGTTTCTTTCAAGAGGTAACCCCAATTGAAGAAATTAGTAAATTACAGATATCAAGTAGACCTGCAAGAAGAAAAAAAGGTGCAAAGGATCTTTCTAGTCTTAGAGCAATACCATGGGTGTTTGGTTGGACACAAAGCAGATTTCTTTTACCAAGCTGGTTTGGTGTAGGAACAGCATTATCTGCAGAATTAGAATCTGATTCAAAACAAATTGAATTATTAAGAGTTCTTCATCAGAGATGGCCCTTTTTTAGGATGCTCATATCTAAAGTAGAAATGACATTATCAAAGGTTGATTTAGAGGTTGCAAAGTATTATGTTCTTACCTTAGGTAGTAATGAGAATAGAAAGTCATTCGAAGTTATTTTTGATGTTATCTCAAAAGAATATAATCTTACTAAAGATTTGATTTTACAAATTACTGGAAAAAATAAGCTTCTTGAATCTGATAGAGACTTAAGATCATCTGTAGATCTTAGAAATAAAACAATAATACCTTTAGGTTTTTTGCAAGTTTCGCTATTGAGAAGACTAAGAGACCAAACAAGACAACCTCCAATTAGTGAACTTTTAATTGAGAAGAATGAATCAGGAAGAGCCTATAGTAGAAGTGAATTATTAAGAGGAGCACTTTTAACAATAAATGGTATAGCTGCAGGTATGAGAAATACGGGTTAGCACTTGCAATATTTTATAAAAAAAAAACTTATTCTTCCAGAAGGTTATTTTGTTAATTCTTCCAGGCCTCCACAAGCTAAAGATGTAAATAAACTTTTGACTAATTGTGGTTGTGAGTCTTTTCCTGTAAAAGCTTTATCTAAGGCTATTGAGAAAAGTAATTTCTTCTTTACAATAGAAAACAAAGTAAAAAATAAGATTTATGGTTTTGTAAGAGTTACTTCAGATAAAGGATTAAACGCTAACTTATGGAATTTAAGTGCTGAAACAGGAAAGAACCAAAAATTGTTTTATTTAATATTGCTTCAATTATCACTTGAAAAAATTAATCGTGAAATGCCAGGTTGCAGCATTTCTGTTCAAGCTCCAGTTTCTTCCTTTAGAAGCTTAGAAGAAAGTGGTTTTATACTTGATCCAAATGGAATAAGGGTAATGGGATATAAACTTTAAATTTAATTCGTAACGAGCATGGAGGGATTCGAACCCCCGACTCTCAGAACCGGAATCTGATGCTCTATCCAACTGAGCTACATGCTCTCAAATTTTTCAATTTCTTTAAAGATAATCTAAATACACCAAATTTAGCTAATTTAATTAATGAATGCAGAAAAAAAATTTATTTAAATAATTTAAAAATAAATAATTTTCGAAACCACAAAAGTTTTGAAATTGATCTTAAGGAACAAAGAATAATTGTTCTAGGTTCCAATGGTATTGGCAAGTCAAATTTACTTGAATCAGTTGAATACATGAGTCAATTAAGATCTAATAGAGCGTTAAGTGATAAAGATTTAATAAATAACGAAAGTGATATGTCCAGTATCTTTGCTCAGATAGATTTTAAAGATGAATTAAAAATTAATTTATTTAGAAAAGGATCAAAAAAAATTTACGTAAATGATTCATTATTGAAAAAACAGAGTCAAGTGAAACATTATATCCGCAGTGTTTGCTTTTGTTCTAATGATATAGATATCGTAAGAAGTGAACCAAGCTATAGACGAATATGGATTGATAAGGTTGTCTCTCAGCTTGAACCAGTATATGTAGACTTGATAAGTAGATTTAATAGGCTATTAAAGCAAAGAAGTCATTTTTGGCGTTCAGAAATTTTTTTAAAAGATCAATATACAGACATTATTGAAAGTCTTGATATTCAGATGTCATTAATTAGTACGAGAATTTTTAGGCGTAGAAGAAGAGCTTTATCAAAGATAAAACCTTTTGTCCAATATTGGCATAATCACTTGAGTAAATCTAAAGAACAAATTTGTATAAATTATCTTTCAGGAATAGAAAATATAACCTCTAAGGAGGATGAGGAGGAGGGAGTTATAAGTAAAAAAATAGAAGAACAATTATTTAATCAACGCTCTGTTGAGGCAATTACTGGTAAATGTAATTTTGGTCCGCACAGAGATGATATTGAGTTTTATATTAATGATATTTCGATGAGGAAATATGGATCATCTGGACAACAAAGGACATTGACTTTAGCTTTAAAAATGGCTGAAGTAGATTTATTGCGTAAAACATTAAATATTCATCCAATACTTATATTAGATGATGTTTTGGCAGAGTTGGACATTACTAGACAAAATTTATTATTAAATTCTGTCGGTAATGATAGTCAATGTCTCATAAGTGCAACACATCTCGATAAATTCAATCAATCTTTTTTAGATTCTTCACAAATCATTTATTTATAATTTAGTAGAATACATAATTAACACAACCTCTAAATCACATAAATTTTATTTATGGAAATTCCAAAAAAAAATAAAATTATAAATGAAATTAAACAAGAGAATTTAGTTTATCAAAGTAAGCATTTTTTGTTAGAACTGTATAGATGTGATTTTGAAAAATTAAACGACGAATCATTTTTGCGCTGCTTGTTGAACAATGCTGCAAAGCTTGCTAATGCATCAGTTTTAAATATCACAAGCAACAAATTTGAACCGTTAGGTGTTACTGCAATTGCATTATTAGCTGAATCTCATCTTTCAATACATACTTGGCCAGAATCTACTTATGCAGCAGTAGATATCTTTACATGTGGAAAATATATGAAGCCAGAAATAGCGAGTCAGTATTTAATTGAAACTTTAATGGCAAAAGAACATATTTTGCGTGTAATTTATAGATCACCCCCTACAACAATTCATACGGAACTTAGGGAAATTATTTAAATCGAAATTTTTATCTGTTTAATTTTCCACTTACTAATCCCTCTAGGTCTAAGCTTGTACAATTAAAACCTAAAGAAGAAAAATAGCTTACTAACTTATTCAAATCGTACATATCATAAAATCTTTTTAAATCATTTTTTGGGATCTCGATTCTTGCAGTTAAACCTTGGCATCTCACTCTTACATTTGAAATTCCCCCTTTCTTAATATATTCTTCTCCTTTTTCAACCATTTTTAATCGTTCACTAGTAATTTCATTTCCGTAAGGAAACCTCGATGAAAGGCAGGGTTGAGCAGGTTTATCCCACCAAGGGAAACCTAAAGCTCTTGATATATCTCGGATGTCTTTTTTAGTGAATTTACATTTGGCCAGAGGAGATTTAACACCTGCTTTTTGAGCTGCTTTAATGCCTGGCCTATAATCTGATAAATCATCTAGATTGACTCCATCCAGAACATTTTTGTAATTAAGTTTTTTTGATATATATGTTGTATGTTTGTGGAGTTCTTTTTTACATGCAAAACATCTATCGTTTGGATTTTTACGATAACTATCTTGTAATAATTCAGAGGTTTTAATTTCAAGGTGCTTAACCCCTATCCATCTAGCTTGAATTCTTGCTTCATTTAGTAAAGATTTAGCTAATGCAGGAGATACTCCAGTAATGGCAATTGCCTTGTTTCCTAATTGTTCGTATGCTATAGAAGCTACTAGAGTACTATCAACTCCCCCTGAGTAAGCAACGCATACACTATTCAACTTCTTAATATAATTCCTAAATATTTTAAGTTTTTCACTTTGTTCATTAGAGAGAATTTCTAGTTGATTGAACATATTAATAGCTTTAAAATTAAGATAAATTATGAATAGGTTGAATTTATTATTAAATTTTTAATAATATTTACAAGCTTATCTTAGATTAAAATTAAACATCTTGTTCAATTGACAAACACAAGTAGAAATAAAGGAATTGGTATTGTAACTGCAAGTGATAGCCAAGAAAGATCAAAAGGTCAATTACATATTTATGATGGAGAAGGAAAAGGTAAAAGTCAGGCTGCGTTAGGAGTTGTTCTTAGAACTATAGGTTTAGGCATATGTGAAAAAAGACAGTCGAGGGTTCTTTTGCTGCGGTTCTTAAAAGGTCCTGAAAGGCCTTATGACGAAGATGCAGCAATAGAGGCATTACAAAGAGGCTTTCCCCATCTTATTGACCATGTGAGAACAGGCAGGTCTGAATTCTTTAGTGCTGAACAAGTCACAAAATCTGATAGAGATGAGGCTGAAAGAGGATGGAATATAGCAAAAGGAGCAATTGCTAGTTCTCTCTACTCGGTAGTTGTTTTGGATGAACTCAATCCTGTTTTAGATTTAGGCATGCTAAATATAGATGAAGTTGTTAATACAATCCAAAATAGACCAGATGGTTTGGAAATAATTATTACTGGAAGAGCAGCACCTTCTTCTCTGGTAAGAATTTCTCAATTACATTCAGAAATGAGACCACGTTTGAGGAATAAGATCGATTTAACGAATAAAAAAATGAATAATTTTGGAGGAATCGAGATTTATACGGGAGAAGGAAAAGGCAAATCTACGAGCGCACTCGGTAAAGCTCTCCAAGCAATTGGAAAAGGTATTTCTCAAGATAAAAGTCATAGAGTTTTAATACTGCAGTGGTTAAAGGGTGGGAATGGTTATACCGAAGATTCTGCTATAGAAGCCTTGAGAGAGAGTTACCCTCATTTAGTAGATCACCTGCGCTCAGGAAGAGATGCGATTGTATGGAGAGGTCAGCAACAGCCTATTGATTATATTGAAGCCGAGAGAGCATGGGAAATTGCCAAAGCCGCTATTTTGAGTGGCCTTTACAAGACAATTATCTTAGATGAATTGAATCCAACTGTTGATTTGGAACTTTTACCAGTTGAATCAATTCATCAAACTCTTCTTAAAAAACCTACAGATACAGAAGTTGTTATAACTGGCAGATGCAAGAACGAACCTTCATACTTTGAACTTGCTGATGTTTATTCTGAAATGGTTTGTCATAAACATTACGCTAATGTAGGAGTTGATTTAAAAAGAGGTGTAGATTACTAAATATTCTTATAAATATCAATTACATAATATTTTTTTTACCTTTTCAATTCCACCCTCAATGGATCTTGATTGAATTTTGTATTTAGACAAGATTTCTGAAGCTTTTTCTGAACGTTTCCCTGATTTACATATAGTGAAAACTTCTTTACGTAAACTCTCTTTTTGAATAAATTCTAAGTCAGATTCTTGGTTCAAATGACTCAAGGGAATTGATATAGAACCCTTTATTGCAGAATTAGAAAATTCTTCATTTTCCCTAACATCAATTAAAAGAATTTTGTTCGGTTTTGCTTTGTATATGCTATTAAAGTCATTAGCATTAATTCTGTTAATTTTATTATTTTTCTCACAATATTCATCGGTCTTATAAAAGCTATCTAACTGAGACAGATTTTTTATTTGTTTATTAATTCGATCACTTTCAAGATGTAACTTTTTTATATTCATATTCAAAAGATCAACAATCAAAATCTTCCCATCTAAAATTTCACCTTTTTTCAAAATGATTTTGATAATTTCATTCACTTGAAAAACTCCTATTAAACCTGTTGAAACCCCCACAACACCATATTCTGCACAACTAGGGATAGCTTTTTTTGAAGGTGATTCTGGAAGTAAGTCTCTTAAATTTGGGCTATTTTTACGTAAATTGAAGACACTCACTTGGCCTTCAAAACCTTGTACACTTCCAAAAACTAGGGGTTTGTTTAGTATCAGGCATGAATCATTTATTAAATATCTCGTACCAAAGTTATCAGAGCAATCACAAATGACATCAAATTTTCGAATTATTTCTAGTGCATTTTTAGAATTAATTCTCTCTGAAAAAGTTAATAATTCACAATTAGGGTTGAATCTTTTAATTCTTTCCCTAGCAGAATCAATTTTTAAACTTCCAATAGTATTTGTTTCATGAATTATCTGTCTTTGGAGATTAGACTTTTCAACTTTATCGTTATCTATTATTCCAATTTTCCCAATTCCTGTTGCGGCTAAATATAGCAAAACGGAAGATCCAAGCCCACCTGCTCCAATGCATAATACTGAACTGTTTTTGAGATTTAATTGACCCTCATAGCCTATCTCTTTGAGGGTTAAATGTTTTTGATATCTTTCTTCTTCATCCGAGTTTAAGAAATCAATTTTGATATCTTTAGACATATCAATTCTTTAATTTTTGCAAACTAAACTATGAAAACATAATAATTAAAATAAAAACTTTAGCCTTTTAAATATTTCCTATTAATATAATTTATTAACGTTTTTGTTAGAAGTAGATGATAATGTGAAGTTTTTATAAATCAATTTTAAGTTAAAATATCTTCAGAAACTTTTTATACCAGAGCTTCTAAAAAAATACAAAATGTTTCGGTTCGGAATTTTGCACAACAAAAAGGTAGTCAACAGACGTTTTTTCCGATACTGTCTGGTTCATATATCAAGTTAACTGAATTCATGAGTGATAACACTCCAGAGTCAAACCAAGACTCCGGCTCCGATACAAGCTCAGAAACCAAAAGCTTTTCAGAGAAGTACTCTGATGTTATGGGTAAAGTCAACGAAACCCTTGGTA
>Ga0310343_10001181_pt1 | contig 13226 bp, 18 predicted proteins | sample HC15DNA2025_MG_FD_203519 | JGI IMG/M metagenome (GOLD analysis project Ga0310343, IMG submission 203519) | Marine microbial communities from station ALOHA, North Pacific Subtropical Gyre - HC15-DNA-20-25_MG | ecosystem: Environmental > Aquatic > Marine > Oceanic | place: Pacific Ocean: North... | reverse complement strand
ATTTTCAATATTATTGATTAATAAACTTAAAATATATAAATAGCTGGTAATTATTATTGATATATTTAAGTTTTTATTTTTTAATAAATAATCATAATAATTAACTTTTTCTATACTATAAGTATTGTTAAAATATTTATAAGTATCATAATCTAATGCATCAAGAAAACGATCTGTTCCATATGTAAAAATACCCAAAGCAAATTGTAATAATATAAATTGATAATTTATAATATTTTCTCCATAATGACTAGTAGTATAAATATATTGTAACAAATTTAATGGAATAGCTAGATTACTACCAATAATAGGATTATATAATGTTAAATTTTTATTTAACATATAAATATTATTTGTACGTTTAGTTTTAATATTATTTATTTGTCTTATTAATGGTTTATGAATAATTATAAAATTATTAATAAATGTCATTTATAATTAAATATTTATTAAAATTCTAATATTTAAATTATAAATAAATTATAATATTTGTTATATTTATAAATGAACGTTAGTGATTTAATAGAAAAAAAGAATGCAAAAAATGATAATTTAGATTTTGAATCTCATAAAGATTTAATTATGTATTATCAAACTTCAATACGTAATGTAGCTCTTACAACAGCTGTTTCATTTGCTGCATTAGCTTATTCAAGATTTTATAGAGGAAAAAGTAAGATGTATACAAGTGGAATGGTATTAGTTTCATTATTAATAATAGTTGCTTCTTTTATTTTAAATTTTCATTTATACACTAGTATTCAAAAATATAAAACATTAGAAAAAACAAAAAAAATAAAAAATTGGGAAATAGTTAATATATTATTTTTTATAGCACATATTATGATAATATTTTTTGGATTATATACTTTTTATAGAGTATCAACTGGAAACACTTTTTAAAAATCATACAAATTAGCCCATAATCCACCTACAAAATCAATTTTGTTTTTAAAATAAAATACACTATCAATATTAGTAAATTCTATATTTAAAAATTTAAAATAAACTTCATAATCAGTAACTTCTATTATGTTATTATGTATTAAAGTTGAGTCATAAAATAATTTATCATAATAACCATTAGGATAATATATTCGGTCTGTATATTTAATTAAATTAGTACTTAATTTATTTAATTGTATAGTATTTACCATCCAATTATAATTAAAATTCAAAGTAAATTTATTATTTTTAACATTTCCATTTAAATAATCACAATCAATATTAAAATTTGAATTTCCCGCTTTTTTAAATATATTTTCTGGATCTAAAGATAATATATTTGATTCATAATCTATTATTAATGTACCTTTATTATTATAAGAATCTTTAACATATATGTTTAATTCGCATCTAGTAACAGGAGCATTACTAATAAAATCAAATAATGGACTAGTACAATTATATATATTTATACTTAAATAATAATCTTTAGAATCTTCATTTAATATTGATGATGGTGCCATAGACAACCCATTATTTTTGGTTATTAAGAAATTATTAATAACATCTAATTGTTCTTCATTTAATTTATAATTAATATATGTTGAAAATTTATCAACGCTAAAAGGTGCGTTTAAAATATTTTTATTTATTGGATTATTCATTAAAATAGGCATTCCTGTTAAAAGAGCATTATATACAAATTTTAAAATATTATTATTATTAATATAAAAAAACATTTATTATTAATATAAAATATACTATAATATTTTTAAACATATTTATAATATTTTTAAATGTTGAAGAAAAAAAATAAGATTTAATAATATTATAATATTTTTAAATTTTATAATATATATTACATTTAAAATATAAATAATTTTTTTAAATTTTTGTATAAAAAATGATTTATTAATTTCAATATATAAAAATGAAGTTTTAAATTTATAACATATACTTAATTTGACAATTTGTTTTTCCATATCAAAAATTTCATTATTTAATCTTGCAATTTTTTGATTTAATAATTCAATATTATAATTTTTATTTTCTATTTCTTCTAATAATTTATTGAAACCACTTCCAGATTTACAAACCATTTCTTGGTGAGCTTTAGCTGCATTATATTTTTCAAAATTATTTTTATTTAATTGAATTTTTTTACTTTTAAACATTAAATATATTTAATATTTAATGTTTAATTAACTATTTAAACTATTTAAACTATTTAAATTATTTAAACTATTTAAACTATTATAATAGTTTTTCAATTTCTTCTTTTAAATCATCTAATTTTGGTTTTATTAAAGAATCATAATCAATAGTTATTTGAAAATTAGGATTGTAATAATTATACATATTTGGTTGTTCGGGAACAACATTCATTGGATATGGCCAATGACTAGTAGTACGTAATTTTTCAAAATATTTTCTTCTTAGATTTTTTTGTTTTGCATCATTTTTTTCATTATCTTTTGGTAAATAACATAAATATTGTACTAATCTTTCTTCATTACAAGAAGAATTTCCACATGTATTTTGATGAAAAGTACGTGAATCCCAAATTACAAGATCACCTTCTTTAACATTTAAGTAAATTTTATCTTCAGCTAATTCATTTACATAATTTTGATCTAAAATATTCCAATCTTTTGGTTCATCAATTTCCATAGTAGTAAAATAATCTTCATGTAATAAATGACTACCTTTATATAATAATAAAGTGCGTTCACTATTATTTGTTAAACTTAAAAATGATTGATAACAATGAACACCTTTTTTTCTAGAAGATTGATCAGTATGAATCCAATAATGAGGCTTACCAACATATTCAGATGAGTAATGACAACAACCATCAAAACTACACACAAGATCTTCTGTATTCCATAATTGTTTAAAAATATTTAATATTTTTGGATTAGTTCTTGCTAACCATGCAAATCTTTGATGACCTACTTGATGGTGTTTATAAATACCATTAAAATCTATAGTATTATGCATAAATATTATTTCAGGAATACTATTTTGCCATGAATTAAATTCATTCCAATATTCTGATATTTCTTCTTTATTATATACATTATGTATTATAGTATAACCTTCTTCATTTAATTGTTTAATATTATTTGAAATATTCATTATTTATATTTATATATTTATACATTTATATTAATATAAAAATATAATATTAATTATAGTAAAATGAGAAATATATTTTTTTTATTATCTTGTATTAGTGGATTTTTAGTAAATAATCCTGTAAATATTTATAAAACAAATATTAATAATCAAATTATTAAAACATATGAACCATTAATATTAAATAAAGAAAATATGAATGCATTAATATTTTTTACTGGTGCTAATTCTTTAATACCTGGTGATATTTATAGTAATTTTATTCAAAGTCTTAATAATTATAATTTTTCAGTAAGTGTTGTTACAAATGATGATAGTGCAACAAAAATATTTATAGATAATATTAAAGATACTTACAAAGAAGTAATTCCAATAAGTCATTCATCTGGATATGTAAATATAATGAATACAATTAATGATAAAAAAAATATAAATAAAGGTATATTTTTAGATCCTGTTGATAATAGTTTTTTAGTAAATAAAAAATTTCCTTTTTTAAATAATAAAAATAGCTATGATCTTAATTATGTTGAAAATATATTAATATTAACAGCAGAAAAATCATATAAAGGATCTATTTTTCCAAAACTAGAAATACCATTTATTCCAGCATTTGCATTAAATAGTGAAAAACTTGAACAATCTAATCCTAATTTAATTATTGATAAAATTAGTGCAGAAAATTATGGACATAGTGATGTATTAGATTCACTATGGGCAGATTTAATGCATGGTTCTTCAATTAGTAAAGGTAATGAAAATAGAGATCAATCTAATTTAAATAGTTATATAGATTGGTTAGCAGAACAAATTCATGATTTTATAAACAAAAATATAGAAGAAAATGTAGAATTTTCAAATACTGTTTCAAGTGAAGAACCAGATAATCCTTATTCAAGATCATTATTTAATTTATATAATGATGATAGATATGGATAATTATTTTTTATAATTAAATATTACTATTATTATACCAAGTAATGATAATAACATACCAAATAATGTAAATTTATTTAATTTTTGATTAAATACTAAATAACTTAATATAATAGTAATAATAATATTTAAATTTATAATACTATGAGTATATGCTAGATTTGGTGTAATTTTTAATGTATAAATAACTAAAGTTGTTGTTATTAGTAATATAAATCCTGTAAATAATATTAATATAATTGTTTTAAAATCATAATTTATATTTATTTGGGATTTATTAGTTAACATAAAAAAAAATAAACCAAATAATCCAGCACATAAGTAAAATAAGCTTACTATTAATAAACTATTTTTTTTTAATAAACTAATAACATTAAATAAATTTACCTTTAAAGCCGTTAAAAAACAAGCAACTATACTTAAAATAATCCATAAATTTTCCATTATTATATAATAATGTATATTAGATTTTTAGATTATTAGATTATTAGATTTTTAAATTCAATTGATACAACATAATTTTTAACATTAGTTACACAAGAATTAGAAATAGAAATATAACAATTATTTTTTTCTTTAATAGTATTCATAAAGTTTTGGATACCTTTACGTGATGGACAACTTTTATTAAACTTATAAAATATATTCATAAATATAATATTCCAAAAACATAAAGGATAATTTATATATTTTTCAATATTAAAATTAACTTTATTTTCATAATATACAATATTATCCATAAATGGTTGAATAATTTCATCTTGAATCAAGTTATTCCATTCATAAGATTGTTTACTAAGACCAATTAAATTTTCTTTAACATTTGGAGTAAATGTTTCTTCTATTTTAGGATATATTTCATTTCTATATTTTCCTCGTACTGACCAACTAGGTGTTGTATCTTTAAAATATGGAACTTGATAAAGTTCAGCAAATTCATAAATAGATTTTTTATAAAAATTAATCATAGGTCTAGAAATATTAACATTTTCAACTATTGATTCTTTTTTGATTACTGCAAGATCTAAAATATATCTACCGCGACATACATTTGCAAAAATATTTTCTACAATGTCATCTTTATGATGACCTAATAAAATCATATTTATATTTTCTATATTCATTATTTCTTTATAAAAATCAAAACGTATTTTTTTTGTAATAGATTCGTAATCAGAACGTTTACTATTACATCTTTTAAGATTTTCAATAACCTTAGTATATAGTTTAATTTTATTATAATTACACCATTGTAATAGAAATTTTTCTTCTAATAGAGTTTCATTACGATTATTATAATTAATATGAATACCGATGACTTCATAACCTAAATAGTGAATAATACTTATTAATACCATAGAATCTACTCCACCAGAAAGTGAAATAAGGAATTTATTATTTTTACTATTTACACAAAATTCTTTTATAATTTTAAATAGATCATTTTTTTCATCATAATTATATTCTTCTATATGTCTATTATCTTTAGGAATTAATTCTAAAATATTTTTATATTTATTAATTTCAAAATCATTATATAAAATAGTATTAATTAAATATTTTAACATTATTATAATTTATTAATTTTAATATTTATTAATAATAAATTTTAAAATCAATTTTTAAATCTAATAAAAAAAATCAAATAAAATATTTTATAATTTTATACTTTCAACAATAGTAGATGCAGAGATTTTATTATTTGTTATTTTACTTTTTAATTCATCATAATCTAAATTAGGAAATGCATTTAATAATGTATTTTTTGCTTTTTCTAAATCAGTAGATGTTAATAAAAATTGACTACGTTTATCATAATGTTTAATAATATGTAATATATGTAAATATATAGTATTTTTATTAATAGTTGAATGTATTTCATTTTGTGATTTTAAATTATTGTAAATTGTTTTAAGATTTTCTATAATTTCATCAGAATTCTCTCCAAAAACTCCTATAGTTTCTTTTAAAATAGTTAAATCTTCACTTAAATTTTTTTGTATAGTTTCCAAACTATCAATATTTTCTTCTAGTTCGTCAATATTTTCTTGTAATTCTTCATTATTTTCTTTTAATTCATCATTTTCTTCTTTTAAAACATTGACAGATTTTTGAAGGGCTGCTCTTAATCTCATTCTTCTTAAACTGAATAATGATATAGTAGAAAAAATTCCACTCAAAATATAACCAATAGCTGTAATATTATCAATTACAAACCATGCAATAAAACCAAAACCAAAACCTCCAAATGAAAATGTAATTAAAATAATATCAGTTAAATTATTACATGCATTTGTAACAAAAATTTTACCAGTTACTATATTGTATACAGTAAATTGTGAAGTTATAGATTTTGAATTATTATCATTATTATTAGTATTATTATTATTATTAGTATTATTAGTATTATTATTTTCTTTTGACATTAGTATTTTATATATAATAAAATTAAAAAACAATTAAACAAAAATACATAAATAATATTATATAATTTAATATAATAATGTTTAAAAATTATTATGAAAAATTAGGATTGCAAGATAATGCATCAGATGATGAAATAAAAAAGGCATATAAAAAATTGGCAATTAAATATCATCCTGATAAACAAATAAATAGTTCACAAGAAGAAAAAATAGAAGCTGAAAAAAATTTTAAAATAATAGCAGAAGCATATGAAATTTTAACTAATAAAGATAAATATAGAAAAAATAATTTTAGTAATATACATAGCACACAAGGATTTGTAGATCCACATGAAATTTTTAATCAAATTTTTAGAGATATGAATATTGGAAATATTGGAAATATTGGAAATAGACGTTCAAATATTTCAATATCTATTCCTCAAAATATTCAAGGTAGTTGTGTTATGAAAACATCAAGTATATCAATACAAAATGGAAGAAAAGTTGAAACTATACAAGAAACAATAAATGGAGTAACTAAACAAAGAGTAATTATTACAGATCTTAATAATAATATTAAATAATTAAATAATTAAATAATTAAGATTTTATATTAAAATATATTACTAATATATTAATAATATATGGTATATTTTAATGTAAGAAAATTATTATTATTATTATTTACTTTACAAATAAATTCTTTTAATCTTAATAATTGTAATAATATAAAAATTGTAAATAATAATAATAAACAAAATAAAATAATTATGAAATATCAATTATGTCCAATTTATTTAGAAAAATTTACAAAATTTTTAGATGATAGTCAAGGAGAAGTTATTGTCAAACAAATTTCAGGAGTTTTTCCAAAAATGGATATAATATCACATTTTGTATTACATACAAATGATGTATTAATTAATTATGTATTAAATAATAATTATATAGATTTAGAAAATAAAAAACAAGTAGCATTATTTTTAATAAAAATGACACAATTAGGAGATTCAACAGGATCACATATTTTACAAATATATTATGATTTAGTAAATTGTTTACTTTAAATTATTAATACTTTTAATAATAAAATATTAAAAATAAAATTAAAATAATTATAAATGACAAATAAAATAAATTATGTAGATATTTGTTGTGGTTTAAGTTGGGGTGATGAAGCAAAAGGCAAAATAGTTTCATATTTAGCAAAAACAGGAAATTATAATTTTGTTTGTCGCTGGGCAGGTGGTAATAATGCAGGACATACTATTTATAAAAATGGTATAAAATATAAGACACATTTAATACCTAGTGGTATATTTTATAACATTTGTTCTGTTATTGGACCTGATTGTGTTATTAATAAAGAATCATTTTTTGAAGAAGTAAATTATTTAAAAAAAAATGGTTTTAATACAGATTTAATTTTAATTTCTCCAAATGCACATGTGATTACAGATATTCATATAAAAGAAGATATAGATAAGTTACATAATTCTCAAGGAACAACAGGAAAAGGAATAGCACCTTGTTATAAAGATAAATATGCCAGAAAAGGAATTTTGGCAAAATCAGTTAAAGAGTTTGAACAATATTTATGGGATGAAAAATTATATGGAAATATATTATGTGAAGGTGCACAAGGTTATTGGTTAGATATAATTAAAGGTAATTATCCATATGTAACTTCAAGTAATACTTTACCTTATAGTGCTTGTAGTTTAGGTTTTCCACCACAATATATTCGTAAAATATATGGTGCTTCAAAGATTTATGATACGCGTTCTGGTGTAGATCCTTTTTTTTCAAATGAATTATTAAATAATAAAGATTTATTAAAACTAATAGAAGTTGGTAAGGAATATGGAACTACAACTGGTAGAATGAGAACTACAAATTGGTTGAATTTAGATAAGTTGATTGAAGCAATAAACATTAGTGGAACAACAATAATTATTATATCAAAAATAGATGTTATAGAAAAAATAAATATATATAAGTTGTTTTATAATTTTAATATTATAAATTTTGATGATTTTTTTCAAATGAAAGAATTTATTAATAATAAATTAAAAGAACATTGTAATTTTTTAGATAAAATAATATATTCAAATAGTGTTGAATTAACTAATTTAGAATAAAATTATAATTACTATTAGCATTATAGAAAAATAAAATTGATTATTTATTATTAAATTATTATATTATTAATTAATTAATAATATAATATTATAATGAGTTTGCAAAATATTTTGAATACTTATGTTGATTTGCGTTCACAAATTGAAAATAATTGCAATGGAAAGGCAAAGATTGGTTGCGTAGCGTTCTCGCCTAAGAAAAATCATCAGTGTGTTTTATGCGTTTGGCCATAATCAATATAATTTAAATAATAAAGCAAGTAAAGAAAATAAAGATAATATTCATGCAGAAGTAGATTGTGTAAATCGTCTTAAAAAATCTGAAAAAAGAGCACATATAAATTTGATTGTTTTTAGAACAAATAATGCAGGAGACAAATTAATGAATGCAAAACCATGTGAATGTTGTCTTAAAACTATTGATTTTACATTGAAACAAAAAAATTATAAATTAAAAAAATTATGTTATAGCGATGAAAATGGTAAAATAGTTATTTTGTCATAAATAGTTTATATAATTATTTTAATCAATATAAATACTTTTTTATATTAATTATTATGTTTTTAACACCAATTATTAGAACAAATCGTGCAATAGCAGCCTGTTTAATATATCCAGATCATCCAATTCAAGCAATTGCTATAAGTGAAATAGCAAGTGTGATTATACCAGTTTTAAATCCAAAATTATTTCCACGCATATTAGGAACAATGTTTGCAATAATGTATCAGCCAAATTTTGCTCATTATTTTATTAAAAAATATCATGAAATAAATACAATATATAATCAGGCTGAAATTTGTACTTTATTATTATTTGTTTTAACATTAAGTATTAATTATATTAAATAAATTTAATATTTATTAATATTTATTAATATTTATTAATATTTATTAATATTAATTTAAATAAATATTAATAAATATATTAATGACACCGTGGCCGAGTGGTTAAGGCGATGGACTGCTAATCCATTTCCCAATGGGATCGCGAGTTCGAATCTCGTCGGTGTCGTTTTTTTTTGTGAAAATATTAGTATCAAACCTATTATTTTCATTATGCCTGATTAGCTCAATTATAGAGTTTTCGCATTACAAATGCGATGGTCAGTGGTTAAAACCACTATCAGGCTAATATAATAAATTAATAAATGTTTTTTTATTAATTCTTTTTATTTTTTTTAAAAAATATAAAGAATTTTTTCTATTAAATATATAATGGATACTATTTATTTAGAAAATATAGAAAATTATATAGTAATAAATGAAGAAATGTATAAAATTATAATATCAAATATAAAATATAATAATTTATTAATTTTGTTTACTATAAGTTGTTTTGCAACATTTTTATGTTGTATTAAAAAACCAAAAAATGATTATACTTTAATAGAATATGCAAAACCAGTAAAAGGTGAAATAATAGAAAAAGTCTAATTTAAATATATTAATTGTAAATATATCCTCCCATATAATCAGGCCATTCAAATTGATAAATTATGTTTATATTTTTGTAAATTAGTTTTATAAAAAAATATAAAATTATTAAATTAAACATATTGTAGTTATTGAAAATATTTAATTAATATTTAATTAATATTTAATTAATATTTAATTTATGAAGTATTATGAACTATCCAAACAACTAATGTTATTAACATACTTCCAAAATTATCTAACATTTGTAAAATTTCAATAGATCCTTGTGCTAACCATGGTTGATCATGAATATATGCCCATTTTACTGTTTCTGCTACTCCTTCACTAACTTTTGTTGCAACATTATAATCTACTTCTGCTAATTTATTCATTGCTAATATAGTAAGTGGTCTTGGTATATTTATTAAAAATGTCATAAAATATTATAATAATTTATAATATTTTATATTTATGTTTATTATTTATTAGTTTTAATATATGTTTCTTTACATAAACTTTTAATAATTCTATTATCAATTTCTTCACTTAATTTTCCAATAGTTGAAATAATATTAGTAAAATCTTCTTGTTTTAAATCATCATTTATAAAATCAGGATTATTAGATTTCCAATTTTGTAGTGCATTATAATTTTTTCCTGATGCCTTCTTAATTGCATTCTTTATTTTTTCTTTATTTTCGTCTTTTGTCCATTTATCTTCTTCTTTAATATATAATGTTTCTCTTTTAATATCTGTACAATGCATTGGTCGTTCATATAAACTTAGTTTATTCATATTTTCTACTATTGCATTACTAAGACCTAATGCTAATCCATTCTTTTTTGTATAATCTAATTGTTCTAAACTAATTTCAATGGATTTAATAAAATCATTCATATTTAATGCATCTTTGCATTGCTCATTTAAAAATATATTAATATTTAGTTTTTGATTATTATTTATAGTATTATTATTTCCTACTTTTGGAATTAATTCATTTACTTGTGCTCTTAATTCATTATTTTCTTTCATTATACTATTTTTTATTTCATTATTTTCTTTTATTAATGTACATACTAAATTTTTCAAATCTTCATTCGTGTCATTATTTTCTTTTACATTTAAAATTAAGTTATTTTCATTATTATTTTTTATAAATATACATTTTTTTTTATGATTATATAATGAACTCCTATATGGATACATTTTTCCACATATACAAGAAAAATTACAAACGTTATTTGAAAAATCGGAACTTTTTAGTTCCAAATGGTTGTATTTTTCATTATTTTTATGTTTTGCTGTCAATAAATGTCTATCAAATTGACTTTTTCTACTTGTATTATAGTTACAAATTTCACAACTAAAAAAATTACTATTATTTGGAACTTTTTTTGTTGTCATTTGTTGTATATAAATACAACAAAAAAAGTTCCTAAATTATTTTTTATAAAAAATATTTTTCTTTTTTAAAAACAAAAAAAATATTTTTGCAGCATTTATGGTTTAAATAGTAAAAATCCTTAAATTTCAATTTTCAATTTTTATAAAGTGTTATATATATAAAAAATGGACATACTTTTATATGTCCAATTTCAAAAAAATTGATAAATCATTTTTTCAAAAAAAAACATGCTTTTTTTTACTTTTTAAAAATGTTAGCATTTATGATAACAAAAAAAATTATATAATTTTTTCACTTTTAAATATATTATAATATTTATATTTAGTATTTTATTCATGAATTATAAAATTTTTCATGATATTATAAATATCAGTATTTATAGGTTGTTTTGATAATAAATTATCAACATTATTTAATTTATTTTTATTTCTACTTATTATTATACACCATATATTATTTGATCCAGGTATAGTATAATAATGATCATTCCAATTTTTGTTACCTCTTCCATGATCTGTAACTATAATAATGGTTTGAGGTAATAATTCTCTCCAAATATATTTTATACATTCATCGTAAAAAGAAATATATTTGATATATTCTTGAAAGTTGTTTTCATGTGCAACACTGTCAGAACATTTGAAACCTAAATGTCCACATTTTATTTTTTCTTTATTTTTTTTCCAATAATAACAAAATGTTTGGAAAGTATAACATTCATAATTATAATTACAATATTTATTATTAAATTTATATTTGTTTGGACATTTAATTTTTCTAATTTTATTATTTATTTTTTGTGTTTTATTTTTATAATTTAAAATAGTAAATTTATTTCTTTTAGTATTATATATTTTTTTAAATTTATTCCAAGCTAATGCTAATGTAGGTTTCAAATTAAAATCTTCAAAAAAATTAGTAAATTTATTATAATTAATTTTATTGTTAGTAATTTCTGGATTAACTTTTCCAGTTATTATATCATTATATCCAGGAGAACTAACTTTATATTTATTAGCAACAACCATATTATCTATTTTTTTAGAATATTTTTTATTAATTATAGAATTTAAAAAAGGTGCAATATTTGAATTAAATATTTCTTTTCTCCTTACACCATCTATTGTAATTAAAATAGTTCCATTATATTTATACATCTTAATATATATATATATATATATATATTATAGTAATGATTTATAATTATTATTAATAGAATATACTATAGAAATCCATAATACAAAGCAACAATAATCTTCTTTACCATTACTAAATTCATAATTCTGATGTAATATTGATATATTTCGTGTATTTTTTTCTGTTAAAGGATATTTTTCAAAACAATCAGTTAATATAGTTATAATAGTATCACTTGTAGCATTTTTAAAAAAAAATGTAATATTTTGTATAATATATGTAATGTCTTTTACATTTTTTATATTACTTATTCTATAACTAATGTAAGATAAATAATAATCATAAAAAAAATTGTTTAATACATTAAACATTATATTATAATTTTATAATATTTTTTTTTCCTTTTATTAATACTTCACCTATTTTATTTGTTTTAGTTAATTTTTTCAAACTAGTATAACATATTTTCAAATCTTTTAGATTTCTATATTTACTATGTGTTTTACATAAATTAGCACCATAATTTAAATAATTATTTAAACTATTATCATTTAATTCATGTAATGTAGAATACATTATAACATATGATGATGGAAAACTATTTAAATGAAACCATATATAATCAGAATTAATTTTTTGAGCTTCTTCTAAAATATTCCAATTTTCCTCAGCATTTTGTCCTAATAAAAATTTTA
>Ga0310343_10001180_pt1 | contig 13228 bp, 10 predicted proteins | sample HC15DNA2025_MG_FD_203519 | JGI IMG/M metagenome (GOLD analysis project Ga0310343, IMG submission 203519) | Marine microbial communities from station ALOHA, North Pacific Subtropical Gyre - HC15-DNA-20-25_MG | ecosystem: Environmental > Aquatic > Marine > Oceanic | place: Pacific Ocean: North... | reverse complement strand
GATTTCGCTTTCCAAAGAGAGAGAGAGAGAGAGAGAGAGGGAAAAAAAAGCTCAAAGCGACGCACTCGGAGTCCACCGGGAGTTTGTGGCTGCTGGTGCGCGGTGCCGTTCGCGGTATCTTTTGGTTTTGACGCTCGCAGTCCCATCGTATTTGTAAAGTCGAAAAGCAAGCGAGAGTGTTGCTGGACAGAAGAAAGAAGACGAAAAAAAAAACGGAAGCGACTTTGGAAGAGAGTTTTTTTTGATGACGACGACGATGACAACCGACTGTTTCGTGCCCTAAAAAACGGACATTTTCTTTTTGCTTGTTTTTTTCTTTGCTCTCTTTTTTCTCCTTCTTCGATCACTCTTTCAGAGGAGAGAAGAAGAAGATACGATTCCAAAGGGTCTCTCCACAGATACAAAACGCACTTTGTGTATGCGGTTAGGAAACGATGAACACGAACGGTAAATGAGTGAATAAACGAACAGAAATGCGCGGCACGTTAGCGAGGCTGAGGATCTCGGATCCGATGATCACGACGAGCGCGACGCAAAGACGAAAGAAAATGCGTAATCTGCAAAAGGCGGGTTGTCGTCTTTTGCACTCGTTTTCCCACGATGAGAAGAGAAGAGAAGACGTTTTCTGTGTCAGCGCGTCTTCGAGATCGTCGTACGATTACGATCGATCCGTGGACGAAGAGGGAGACGAGGAGGAAGAGACTGTTCGAGACGAACGACGGAGCAGATCGAAGATGGAAGCGAGTTCTTCTTCATCGTCCTCGAGGACGACGAGGAAAAATGCCCAAAGGAGCAGAATATCCACGTCAAAATCAACTTCACCCTCTTCGCCGAGTGCGAAGGAAGGCACCCAGATCAATCAAATCAACACCGAACTCGTGTGGGAGCTCGAGAGGAAAGGCGACGGATGGGGAGAAGAGATTTTCCCGTCTTTGAGACAGAAACGACGCGTGGTTGAACCGTTGGCATCGAAAAAACGACCGAATAACATGCAAGCGTATGTGGAAAATTACTTAGTCGAAGTCGTTGGTTTTACAGAAGACGAAGCGGTGGCTACATTTTCAGCCGCGGCGGCTTGGCGGATTACCGCTAAAGGTAGAGCGCTAGTCGATCGGAAGCGGATGAAGCTCATCGCGCAAAACGCTCAGAATGCTATAGAAGTTTTTAGAAGGTGCGGTTTGTCCCAGGAAGAAGTTCGGCAAGTTATCCAAGCGGCGCCGCAGCTGTTGGCAGTTTCACCAACGCAGTCGAAATGGAATTTTAGTTTATTAGAGTATGCCGCGAGACAGTTATCAGAAAGTGGTGGTACGTTAGGTAGAGTTCGAATGCGTGAACGCACTGGAAGACCACCGTTACGGGATGAAAGTGGCAAGGTGAAGGATACGTATTATGCAAGAACGAAAGGTTTGGTGAAGAGAGTGCCAGAGACTTTAAGGGAATGGGTCTTGGAGACGCGCTTGGATAGAACGTCTGGATCGTTAGCGCAAGAGCAACTGTATTTACTCGATATCGTAGGTTTCGATGCGCAAGAACCAGAGACCAAGGTTTTACAAGCAAACACGGTCTGGGAAAGTTGGTTCGACGAGTTGGTTGAATATCAGTGCATCACTGGGAACTGCGATCCGAGTTTTTGCGAACGCGAGAAAGGTGGTTTAGGAAGATGGGTCGCGAAACAACGAGCGTTATTTAAGAGTGGAAAACTTTCGAAGAAGCGCGAGTTTCGATTGCGTACTTTAGGTTTGAAACTCGACGAAGACGAGGCAGAGAGTACCGTTTCGGTTGTGAACATAAATTTCCAAGGCGGACTGACTGCTTTTGATGAATCCGCTGCAGATATGGCTATGTTTTTAGCCGAGCGAGGGCAATACGCAGAGCCTCCTTTGGGAAGTCCTTTGGCGGTATGGCTCATGAAAACGAGAGAAATGGCTGAAAAAGGAGAGTTAACGGAGGGACAGATGGATAAATTGGCGATTATCGGCGTCGATTTAACACCAATTTCTGCCGCGTGGTTGAAAAATTTATCGGAAATGTCAGATTACGTGAGTAGGAAAAGGGTAGTGAATTTGCAGAAAGCAAACAGCATCAAAGCCTGGATAGAAGATCAGAAAGAGGCGTACAGAGAAGGAAAGTTATCTGAGGCGCAGATTAAGCGCCTAGAGGCTTTGGATCCCATTGTTTTTCTTGATTTTTCAACAAACTCGTCTTCGTCCATCAACGCACGATGAAATCGAAAAGACTCGTATATAAAATTTTGCCATTAGGATATGTAATATTATACATGCTGCATGACTATAGAACATAAAATCTACTAAATCTGATTGTACGGGCCATCGTTCGTCTCGATCGCGTATTTGCTGAAAATCTGATGCTCTTGCAACCGTTCTTCTTTCGTGTGGACGTATAGATTGTACGATTCTTGCGCACACCAAAAGCCGATGAACATGGCAATTATTTCATCATGAAGGAAGCCATACACGCCAATGCTAACGGCGCACACCAACGAAACGAATGCGCAAATCTTTGCCGCGATGTCAACTCTAATTTTCATCAATTGCAAGGATGCTGCGAAAATTCTACCGCCATCCAAAGGATAACACGGGATGAATAAGTTAAAAAGCATTAGCGATATGTTAAGCCGCAATGCGTGAACGCACAACATGTACATAAACGTTCCCGGTGAAAACGCTTGAGATAATCCGTACCACAACAACGCTTGAGGAATGTGCGTTAAAGGACCCGCTATGGAGACAATCAAATCATCTTTAGCATCGCCGGAGTGTCCGATGTAGGCTAAACCGCCTAACGGCCATAATAATATGCCGTGTACTTCTCCACCAACTTTTCTCGTCGCGAAACAGTGGCCTAATTCGTGCAATAAGACTGTTCCAAATAACAAAGGAATGTTCACGACAACTAGATACATCCACACTTTCATCGTCATCGTTTTTGATTGCAGCAACCATGGAAGGGCGGCGGAAACTAAAAAGTAAATCAGCAACAATGGGTGTAAAGTTATTTCAATGCCAAACAAAGTTCCAACGTATATCGGTTGCCCTCCACCAATTGGACTCATGGAAAAACGGTTGCTACTCGTTGTTCCAGTGTTTGTAGGAGTATCATGAATGGTGCGTATGTTGCTCATTCTCTTATTTATGTCGCGATGTCGTTTGAGTTTAATGAAATTTTGTGATGCTAATTTCAAAAGTTGCCTTTATTTTCCTTAGAGTTTGACGTGACGGTACCCGTAGTTTTTTGACGCGCAGTAGTAATTTACCATGTTTTCTATAATTTACAAACCTTCTCTACATATAGTAAAAGAAGAAGACTAGTATGGGACAGATTTTGGTAACTTTGTCTTTGCATTTTGCATGTTCATGTCGAACTTCTTGTTCCCAGAACCGGCGAAAATGTTGTGCGACTTTGCCATGTACTTTTGCTGACTTTTCTCCGAACGCCTTTGCAACTGATTGATTTTCACCCATCTCTGAGCTAAACCGTTGCCATTTCCTCTTTCGCCTTTAACCGTGCCTAATTTCTTCTCCGGGATGTGCTTCGTCATTCGTTCGTACAATTCACTTTTTGCGATTTCATCCTCTTCTCTCTCGTCGGACGGTTTGTGTCTTTGTTTGTAATACCGTTTGAGCTCTCGCGGTCCTATTCTTTTCGTTTGACCATCTGGTCTGTGAACGATTAACTCAAAGCCATTATCGGCCAGAGTTACCGTCGCATATTTTCCCTCGTTTTGTGAAACGTCGTCGTCGTCTTCCTCTTCCTCCTCTACCCCTTCTTCGATGTTCATCGATTCAATTCTCGCTAAAATAGCCTCCGCTTCATCTTCATCCACGGACTCCCAACCCGAGCCGCCGCCGTCGTTGTCGTCGTCCTCTTCCTCTTCTGAAGATTCCCACAAATCTTCCCCGGCTGCGATTTTTCTTTCCGCCTCTTCGATTTCGTCTCTGTGGTGATCGCACCACTCTTGCAATCGTCTCGCTCGTGCGACCGATCTTGGCACTTCCTCTTTCCTCTTCAAGTGAGCGTTCGAGACGACTTTTTGCGCCGCCGACTTGCTCGCTTCCGCTTGCATCAACACTCGGTCGAACAGTTCTTTCCCAACCACCGGTAAACCGTTCGTATCTCGCTTCAAGTTGTATCTGTGCCAGTCAGTGCGATAGTGCGCTTTCAATTCGTCCACAGACTCGAAGATAACGCCCTGTTTCGTATTGTTTAAGAAGTTGAGAAAAGAAAACGAATAATGTTCGCCGTCAGTTGACACGCACACGCAAAAGGAACGGCAAAAGAATGTAAGAAGAGTATCACAACGTACAGGTGCGGTGTGGCAGGTCAGCACGTGACTGCTGCGATCGTCATCGCTCGCTTCCATCATCGTTCTTACGGCAGAAAGAGGGAAACAAGAGAGAGTGCCCGTGACGGCGATGCGGGATGAGTGCGTTTGTTTGTGGAAAAAAAGACGAAAGAGGATTTCTCTTCTCTTCTCTTGAAAAAGAAAAAAAAGCGTGTGATTTTTGGCGGCGTTAGCGAAAGGCGTCAGTCATTCTCACCACCTTCTCTATTGAGAAAGGAACGAGACGAGAAAGAGACGGAGTAAGCGAAGAAGAGCAGGGAACGATGGCAAAGAAGACGAGAGAGAAGAAGTCGCCGATGGGCGGTGGTGCGAGCAGACGTGGTGGTGCCGAAGCAGCGAAACCGAAACATTCCATGAGCACGGACAATAGAACCAAAGGCAGCGTTCATGGAAACTCGCAAAGAAGCGCCGCGACCGTGAGACGATTGAAAATGTACAAACAACGACCGATACGAGATAAAAAAGGAAAGATTATAAAGCAAGAGTTACAATCGAAAGAGTTGCCAAGCACGAGGATTGTTCCCGATCGAAGATGGTTCGGGAACACTAGAGTTATCGGCCAAAAGCAACTGGCGGAGTTTAGAGACGAAATGGCAGAGAAAACTGCGGACGGGTATCAGGTGATTTTGAAGCAGAAGAAACTTCCTTTGTCATTATTAGCGGACCCAGAGAAAGGACGATCGAGACGGGTGAAGTTATTGAACCAAACGCCGTTTTCGAGCGTATTTGGAGCGAAGAAAACGAGGAAGAAACCAAATCTGCAAATGGACGACATCGTAGCAATGGCGCAAACTGCCGAGTTGGCGGGAGAGGCGTACGACGAAGGGATAGAGACTGGCGCACTGCACGACCGCGACTTGGTAACTGCAGACGATGGCGTTCGCAAAGCTGGTGGTGACGAGTTATTTCAAAAAGGACAGTCCAAGCGCATTTGGGGAGAGTTGTATAAAGTCGTCGACTCTTCGGACGTTTTGATTCAAGTGTTGGACGTGAGAGATCCTTTGGGGACACGATGCGAACATTTAGAGAAGCATTTAAAAATGGACGCCATGAAACGACACAAACATTTGATTTTGTTGCTTAATAAAGTCGATTTAGTTCCCGCGTGGGTTACCAAACGTTGGTTATATGCGTTGTCGAAGGAGTATCCAACTATTGCGTTCCACGCTTCGGTAACTAATCCGTTCGGGAAGGGTGCGCTTTTATCCATCTTGAGACAGTTCTCTCGTTTAAGGTCCGATAAGCAAAATATTTCAGTGGGATTTATCGGGTACCCAAACGTAGGTAAATCAAGCGTTATTAACGCTTTGCGAACGAAACGCGTGTGTGTGACGGCTCCGATTCCCGGTGAAACGAAAGTTTGGCAATATGTCAACTTGACAAAGCGTATTTTTCTCATCGATTGTCCTGGCGTCGTGTATCATGATACCGAGGATACAGATACGGATGCCGTTTTGAAAGGCGTTGTTAGAATAGAAAAGATGGATGACGCTGCGGACCACATACCGGATGTGGTAGCCAGAGTAAAGCCGGAATATTTACGGAAAGCCTACCGAGTCGCGTCTTGGACTTCACCGACACATTTTCTTGAACAAGTCGCGAGAAATCAAGGCAAACTGTTAAAAGGGGGTGAACCAGATTTGAATTCAGTGGCGAAGTCCATCTTGTTTGATTGGCAACGTGGAAGAATTCCATATTTCGCACCACCGCCCTCGCTACCACCGAGCGAAGACGTCTTAGCGGCAGTTCGAGACGCTAAGAACGCCAAGAATGCCGGCGACGTGTCCGAAAATGCATCAAAATCTGAACGCGACGACGCGGAAGCGATGACGCAAACGGCGAGAGATTTGTTGGTGAAACAAGTTAGTCGAAGAATTCCGCGTGCAAATGGATTGTTCGACGCCGAAGATGCGCGAGACGACGAAATTGAGGATGTAGAAATTGAAAGCAGCGACGAAGAAGGCGAGGACGGGGACGAGGATGCGTGGGATAACGACGACGAAGAGGAGGAAGTAGAAGATGAGAAAGGGCAGACAAGAAAAAGGGGCAAAGTGGATGGTTTCGACGACGACGAAGATGATATTGAAGCTTCTGAATCCGAGGACGTTGAAATAGACGACAATGAAGATGGTCCTTGTTTAGACGATAAAATTCTCGATAAGTTTGGAAGCGATAACGAGGAAGAAGATGACGAACATGAGGAAGATGATGACGGCGGCGACTCTGATTCCGACGGATATGGAGAAGCTGGTTTATCATTCGAATCTATTTTAGCTGATGTGCGAGGGGACGTTAAAGAAAAACCAGCTGCACCTACAGGAGGAGGTAAATCGAGTGCTCGCGCAAAGAAGAGGCAAGCTATCGTCGCAAAAAAGAAACTAGTGTCATCGAAGGACAAAGAAGTGAGGAAAGGAACGGTGTCGTTCATCAAGGATAACGCAGGAGTAGATGCTTATTCGAACAAGAAGAAGAAAAAAGCCGCACCTGCGAGACGACCAAAGAATAAACGCAGCGACATGCTCGAGATGTAGAAGTATACTTAGAGAGAAAAATAGAAATCGAATTTGTTTTGTGATTGTATGATTATTAAAAAAGCAATTTATTATCTCGTTTGCGAGTCCGACGCATCCCCAATGAGCGGCAACTTAACCGTTTTACCCGACGTTGCAGACACAGAACCTACTAAACAAGAAATGTACGTGAACAAGAACACCGAGTTGAACATGATGACTTCGGCTTGGAGGCCTATTCCTCCCGTTGGTCCTTGTCCATCCATACCTGCGAACAATCTTGTGAGAACGTCCGGAAGAATCAACAAAATATCCAATAAAATCGCCTGTTGCGCGTTAAACCTCACAAATCTCGACATGTTCTGATTCTGGACTATGCCCAAATACATGCCAAAAAACACGGCAATTTGTAAAAACCCAAGTGCAAACCATAACTCAATCAGTGGCTTCAGCGGTAACAACGCCAATGAAGCGAGAGGGAACTGAATTAACAGAAATTTTGAATACTTCAACGAGTCGAGCAAAGGCAGCATGTAGCACAACGCTGCGATAGATTTCTGCGAAAAATCGTACTCTCCGTCGTCATTCATCGTGAACAGGTTCTTCTTATTTTTTTGTTGATTCTTTATCGCGCTTGCCAAATCATCCGCTAATCTTTTCTGTTCCTCTTTTTCCCTGTATTTCTCTTCAGCTTCTCGTTCTCTCTCTTTTTGTAACCGCTCGTTATCGTCTTCCGGTAATAAAGACTCCAGGTTTTTAAGCGTATCGTCTCCTTTGCTGTTGACGACGATCGTTGCAGATCTCTCTCTTTTCTGTTGTTTCTTGATATTCATTTTGTTCGTTGTTTTCTTCCCCATCGATGTCGTCAGCATTTTTGCTCTGCTAGAAGAAGAGGAAGAAATGGAAGAGGAAGAAGAGCAGGATTTGAAGGAAGCCACGCGAGTGGATGATGAAACGATGGACAACATAACAATATTAGTATGCAATCGGTTGAGTGCGAGTTGCGCGTCGTTGGATAGTTTTGCACTCTCGCGTTACTATGTGTGTGTGTGTGTGTGTGTGTGTGTGTGTGTGTGTGTGTGTGTGTGTGTGTCACGTATGACGTTTCCTACGATTTTATTTTCAGACCTCTTCCTCGTCAAAAACTCCCCCACTTTCTTCCATACAAAAGACTCCGTTTATTTTTGAGGGCAGAGAACGAGACCGACTCTACGCTCCGCCCTGCTTGAGCGAGAGAAAGAGAGAGAGAGAGAGAGTTCTAGTCATGGGTCTCGTGAAGTATTCCACGGCGTCGTCGTCGTCGTCGTCTTCAAAGACAAAAATGGAAGCGCTCTTCTCTTTCCTCCAAAATCTCTTCGTCTTTTTGTTCTTACTTGGGACGTTTTTCCCCTACGTGCAATACCACCAGTTTTTGCTACAAAAGCAAACGATGAAACTCTCTCAGGAACAACTGTCGCAATCGAAATTTAAGTTAGAAAGGAATCTGCGCGAGATGACGACGAAAGCGACGCATAGAGAGCAAGACGCGAGACAGGCGGAGACGAAGTTATCGAAAGTAGAGAAAGATTTGAAGGAAAAAGAGAGACGAAATCAGGCGTTGGAGATATCGCAACAAACGTTGCAGAAAAAATTAGATGGGTGTGTGAAAGATAGAACGTCCTTGTCGGAAGAGGTGACGACGTCGACGTCGAAAGTGAACGAGGTGGCGAGAGTAGAAAGCAAGTTGGAAAGGTGTAAACACGATAATTTAGACTTGAACGCGATGACGAAAGAATTGCGCACGGAACTCAACGCGTTGGAGAAGGAGTTGAAGCAAGAGGTAAAACTTAGGAAACAGGCGGAGAAAGCTTCGGCGGCGCAAAGGGAGATAGCGACGAAGATTAAAAATAGTTTACTAGCCATGCAGCAAGCGGAGGATAAAGCGGAGAAAGAGAAGGCGAGAGCGCAGGTGTTGAAAAGATTAGCGAAAGCAGAAAAGGCCGCGAACAAAACGAAACGAAAAATTGAAGAGGATTATGAGGAAGAAGACGACGAAGATTTAGATGGAGAGGAAGATGAGGAATTAGGAACACCCAAAGTTAAAAGGGAAAACGAGGAAGAGGAAGATTACGACGATTTGGCACACAGGAAAATTGTGGCCGCCGACAATGAAGACGTCGAGCCTGGGTCTCGAGCTCACGAAGCTGAGAAGCGTTTACGCTTCGAGAAGAAAAAGAGCATGAAAAAAGAACGTTGGAGTGCGGGTGGTTTAGATAACGATTTAAATGGTAGACTGAATGTCGATAGATTGCGCAAAACGCCCAGGTTGACTCGAGCTGAAGGCATTCAAGGCACTCCTTCGTTGCAGAAAGGAGGTTCAGCAGCAGAGCTTGCACGGGTGCGTGCCATGCGTGATGAAACGTAGACTTTTAATTAGAGTACTTCATACTAATAGCGCATAATTTTTTGTCTGTATTTATATATTTAAAGAACGTCTACATGCCTTGCCCGATGAGATATTCGCCGAACCCCTCCACGTGCGCAGAGCATTGTCGGGTCTCCAGGTTGTTTCCGTGAATACCAATAACAAAACAAGTTTTGCACTTTTTCACGACTAAACCGTACTCCGTGCCTCTCTTTCCTCGTACTACCCCTCCATCTTCGTCCGAACCGTTTAAATAGACGTACTGTGTAAAAATAGAAATAAGAGCACGTGAGTATTTTGACGACGTTGACAACAACAGCAAAAAGAAGACAAAGAAAGGAACAAACGCACGAACTTTTAAAAATAAACTTCTCGATGAATACATACCTTTGTTCCTCCGATGTATATCCCATTGGCGCAGTGCGACAAAGGATCCGCGAACAGTTCCATTAACTTTTGTGCTTCGTCCGTGGCAATCCCAGGGAATCCATCGGATTGACCCCACAAGTTCCCTTGCAAGTCACAAATCGCGCAAGCGCTCAACATGCCGAGTTGCGTCCCGTCGGGCAACGTGACGGTTTGCAAATTTTCAATCATCTCTTGCCACGACATGGTGAACGCGAAATATTCTCTCCCTCCTCTTTCACTCGACTACTTCTACCAACAAATGCGCGTGCGCGCAGTTATGCAAAGCGCGCCAGTGCGACCGACCGACCGTGGAAAAAGTTCTCGAATATGTGAGGAGAAACGAAGAAGCGCGATTTTTCCAATGTGTGGGTGTTTTTTTTTTGACTTCGAGAAAAGAGAAGAAAAGGACCGGTCCTTTGACGTTTGATCATTGATGCATCTTTGGCCTTTTTTTTTGTGTGTGTGTGTGTGGTCTTTAAAAAAGAGATAAACCAGAAAAGAAGACACTGCGTATAGGCTCGCGCGCACACACACGCACTCGACGCGCTCTTTCTTCTTTCGAGTTCTCTCGCTCTCGCTCTCGCTCTCGAGAGTGTTGCCGTCGTGTTACGCCGCTCGTCGCGACAAACGCGCGCACACACCAACGCGCCGAAGAAAGGAATAGAAGTGTTTTGATGGAATCGATGGCAACCGATGTGAACGAAATCTCCTCCAACTCTTTCTTTTCGCAACCGTTCATGGTGGAAATCATCAAGCTCGCTGCCGGCGTGATTTTCTGGGAAACACAGTTCGTCCTTTCCAAGTTCTTCTTGAACGTGCTGCCGGAAAATTCAGAGAAGGAAAAGATATTCAAGAGAACGGCGCCTTCGTATTGCGTGAGTACGGTGCACTCCACCTTTCTCACCTGGGGAGGGGTGAAAATAATCTGCGCTCTATATAACGCCCCACATAATGAGCAGGTGATTTTGTATGAGTCCACGGATGGAAGCTTTGTGGCGTTTTGTGAATTCATTTCCGTGGCGTTTTTGTCGTACATGATCCAGGATTTCCTCCACGTGGTGCACCTCTTCCCAGAACTCGGGGGCATCGACATAGTCTTTCATCACATCTTGTTTTTCGTGGCTGGATTTTCCGCATATGTTTACGGAGGATATCCGTTAATGTTGGGATACTTAACGATTTGTGAAGGGTCGACACCGTTTTTGAACATGAGATGGTTCATCAAGTCGATTAAGGAGATGGAATACACGCTCCCGATTGTGGACTACATTGCGCAAAAAGTTGGGATGAAGTATAGAGGTTTGCCCGCCGGAAATAGATTAGAGTACCACATTTCCACCGTGTTTAGCTACGTTTTTATTTTTGTGCGGGTGATCATGTTCGGTCACGGAATCTTGCTTTTGCTTCCTCGATTCGGGAAGGGAGAGGATAAAATCATACCTAGCTTTGTGAGAGGAATCTTGCTCGTTCTGATTTTTTGTGGATTTCTGTTGAACTTAGTTTGGGTAGTAAAAATGAGAGGCATGTTGAAGTATTATCGATCGAAATGGTTCGATAAACCGGAAGATAATCAGCAAAATCGAATTGATTGAGTACCTTTTATCTAGTAGTGATAGCATGATTGATGAAATTATGTTTGAAAATGTATAATATTAAACAATGAAGTACTGAGTATCTTAAATATTCACAACGCTCTAACTGTAGTAGGTGTTCGAAAGCGCGCGGTGGTCTCGGATTTCTTTTTTCGTTCTTTTCTTTTTTACACGTATAGATGTCCCTTTTTCTCTCCCCCTCTTTTCATCTCTTCGTTCAAATTATCTCCCGAAAAACCCCCCTCTCTTTTGTTGCGGCGGCGGCGGAGGTGGCGGAGGTGGAGCTTGCTCTTGTGCCTCAAAAGAAAATCCACCTCGTTGCGTCATCGCAGGAGTGAAACCGGTTGCTATGATTGTTACTGAAATTTGACCCGCAAACTTCTCATCGACCACTGCGCCGAAGATGACATTTGCACTCGGATCAGCCATGTCGGTAACGACTTCAGAGATTGTGTTGATTTCTTGCAACGTCATGTCCGAACCGCCAGAAATATTGAAGACTATACCAGTGGCTTTATCGATGGAATTTTCAACCAACGGCGCAGACATGGCCGCAACGGCGGCCTCTTCTGCTCTGTTCTTTCCTGAGGAAACACCAACACCCAACATAGCAGTTCCTGAATCTTTCATGACGGTTTTAACATCCGCAAAATCGACGTTGACTAAACCAGAGACAGTAATAATGTCCGAAATACCTTGCACACCTTGTCTCAAGACATCGTCTGCCAACAAGAACGCCTCTTGCAACGGGGTACCTTCCGGGCACACATCTAACAAGCGATCGTTCGGAATAACGATCAAAGTGTCCACATTCTTTCTCAACGCATCAATTGCTTCAGTTGCTTGTACGATACGTCTTCTACCTTCAAAAGAGAACGGGTACGTCACGACGCCAACGGTCAAGTTTCCAGCTTCCTTAGACATTCTCGCAACAACTGGGGCAGATCCAGAGCCTGTACCACCACCCATACCAGCAGTGATGAACACCAAGTCCGATCCTTTTACGATTTCGTTCAATTTATCTCGACTTTCGTTCGCGGCAACTTCCCCGAGTTCCGGGTTTCCACCGCAGCCCAAACCTCTCGTAACTTGTTCACCTATTTGACACACGTTGACGGTTTGTGCGTTCACCAACGCTTGAGCATCAGTATTTACAACCCAAAAGTCAACGCCCTGTTAATACAGTTAATTTGATGGTAGTAAAAGAGAAGGAAGCGTAGAATAGTGGTGAGTTGTATGTTTTCTTGAGTTTCTTCCCAGACCGGGGGGATTCAAATTCAACAAAAAGAAAAGTATTTTGGTTCTCTCTGTCTCTCTCATCAAATCGCGCCGATACGCGGAATCCCAGCATTTTGCGATACAGAACTGACGATTTAAAAGATCGATCGAAAACTGAATTCTTGAGGACGAGACTTTCGTGTGCGTAAAACGGACGAGAGAGATTTTCAATAATCCGCCTCGATTTCGAATCGTCGTCCGCTGATTTTCGTCGAGAGCGCTTTAAAAAACAATAAACGTACCGAAACGCCAGCTTCGATCATTCGATTCACGGCGTTACCACCACCTCCACCACATCCGACGACCTTAATCTTGGCCGACGATGCCGAGACAACGACAGTTTCCTTTCTGGAATACGACGACTTTGACGACGCATGGTTTCTATTCTTCAAGGAGACGATGGATCTTTTGCTCGAAGAGATTCGTCTGCTCGACAGCGACGACGACGATGATCTTTGAGAGCAACTCATCGCGCTCGACATCACGGTAGACGTAGCAGCCATGATGTGATGCGTGTGCGTTCTTTTTCTGTCGCAGTAGGAAAAGAAGGTAAGTTAAGAAAAGCCCGAGCGAGAGTCTTCAAATAAATTGCGGGGGGGTGGGTCGATTTTTTTGTCTTTTTTAGTTTTCTCGCGCTTCGTATCTTCGCTTCCTCTTTCTCGGGTCTTCGATG
>Ga0310343_10001179_pt1 | contig 13239 bp, 10 predicted proteins | sample HC15DNA2025_MG_FD_203519 | JGI IMG/M metagenome (GOLD analysis project Ga0310343, IMG submission 203519) | Marine microbial communities from station ALOHA, North Pacific Subtropical Gyre - HC15-DNA-20-25_MG | ecosystem: Environmental > Aquatic > Marine > Oceanic | place: Pacific Ocean: North... | reverse complement strand
AAGCCTGGGAGCGCATGGCCGCACCCAAACGGAAGGCCATCCTGGCCCGCGCCGAAACCCTGCTCGACGACCCCGAACACCTTTAGGCAGCCTTGTGGGAGCGGGCCCCGCCCGCGAAAGGGCGCGAAGCTCCCGGCAAAGGTTGCCCCGCGTCCCGGATGGAGAGAACCAGCCCTGAAGCGTGGTGAGCTTTTTTGTAGTACATTGTGGGGACTCGAACCCGCAACCCGTGACCGACCACCATGACCGACAAGCCGCGTAAAAGCCGCCGTGGAAGACGGCCGGCGCCGGAAAGTGAACGCAAGGACCGGGTGATCCAGACCCGCGTGCCCCAGGACCTGGAAGACAGCCTGCGCCACGCCGCCGAGCGGGAACGGGTAACCGTGTCCCACCTGATCCGCAATGTGCTGGAAGACAGCTTCCGGCTGGTGGACGGCATCGTCGCCGATTCCTCGCAACTGGTGGATAACGTGGCCCGGGACGCGCGCCGCCTGGCCTCCGCCGCCAAGGGCCAGGCCCGTACCCCGGCCACCTTCGTGCCCGCCGACCAGGGCGGCACCGTGGCCCGTGCCCTGCTCGACGCCGTGGACGCCTGGCAGGAAGTGATCGTCAACAAGCCCACCCATTGCACCCAGTGCGGTGTCACCCTCTCCCGCGGGCAAAAGGCGCTGCGCGGACTGACCACCGAGCCCGCCGCCCCGGTGGTGTGGCTGTGCCAGGCCTGCCTCGACAAAGACCCCGCCGGGTAATTTTGTAACAAGTGTTCACATCGCCATTGCCAGACCGGTCCGGCTGCCCTATTTTGTAATACATTAAATGACAAGGGGCGCCCCTATGACCGTATCCCGGCAAGCCACCGACACTGCTGAACGGACCGACATGGAAAGCCACGACCGCCACTGGCCGGCGCTGAAAGCCTTCAGCGGCCACCAGCAGGACAGCGGCCTGCGCGCCTGGCTGGCGGTGATGGAAGGCACGCTGAAAGCCATCGAACGCACCGCCTGGCAGGGCCGTGAGCTGGCGCAGCAAGCATTGTCCGCCTGGCGCGCCATTGAGAGCGGCGCCGGGGACGTGGCCGGCGAATGCCAGGAGTTGGCCCGCGAGGCGAAGCGCTGGCCCGCCCGGCTGAAACGGCTGTCAGTGACCGGCTGGATGCTCACCCGGGTGGTGGCCAGTTACCGGCTCTGGGGCACGCGTTCCGCGTTCCTGCCCTCCAGCATGCAGGAGGCGGCCCTGACCGCCCTGCACCGCAAGAACGCGCGCCGCTTCCGCAAAACCTCCCTGGAACAGGGCGGCGCCTTCCTCAAGATCGGGCAGATCCTGTCCAGCCGCCCGGACCTGCTGCCCGCCGCCTGGGTGGAAGAACTGGCCCAGCTGCAGGACCAGGCCCGTCCGGAAACCTTTCAAGCGGTGCGCGGCGTGATCGAGCAGGAGTTCGGTGCCCCCTTGGAGCAGCTGTTCGAGCACTTTGAGCCGGAACCGCTGGCCGCCGCCAGCATCGGCCAAGTGCATAAAGCCCGTCTGGCGGACGGCCGCGAGGTGGCGGTGAAAATCCAGCGCCCCGGTCTGGATGAGGTCATCGAACTGGATATGACACTGTTGAAGGTGTTCATCGACAGTGTGCGCGGCGCCTTGCCGCCGATGGACTTCGACACCATCATCGGGGAAATCCAGCGTACCGTCCGCGACGAACTGGACTACCCGGGCGAAGCCGACGCCATGCGTCGCGTGCGCGCCGGGTTGGCGGCGCAACCGGCGGTCACCGTCCCCGCCACGGTCGACAGCCTGTGCGGTCGGCGCGTGCTGACCAGCGAATTCATTCGCGGGCGCAAGCTCACCACGGTGCTCGACGAACACCACCAAGGCGGCGATCAGGAGGCCGTCAGCGGCATCCTGCACGCCCTGCTCGATGCCTGGTTCCGGCAGGTGCTGGTGGGCGGCGTGTTCCAGGCCGACCCGCACCCGGGCAACCTGATGGTCGACGACGAAGGCCGCGTGGTGGTGCTCGACTTCGGCTGCACCATGACACTCCCGGAGACCTACCGGCGCGGCTACTTCCGGGTGCTGCAGGCCGCCATCGTCGGCGAACGCACGGTGATCGCGGAAACCCTGGCGGAGCTCGGCTTCGCCACCCGCAGCGGCCGCCCGGACACCTTGCTGGCGTTCACCGACGCCCTGCTCGATCAGATACGGGTGGCCATGGTGGAGACCGGCGCCGCCGGCACGCAGTGGCCCGGCCCGGAGGCACTGATGGAACAGGTGCGCGCGCTGTTGATCCGCATGGAGGACGACCCGGTGGAAAAAATACCGGCGGAGTTCGTGATGCTGGCGCGGGTGTTCGGCACCCTGGGTGGCCTGTTTCTGCATTATCAGCCGCGCCTGGACATCGGCCGTCTGGTGCTGCGCTATCTCACCATGCCGGAAACACTGGGCGACGCCCGCCCGGCGCCGCGCCCCCCGCTGCCCTGGTGGCAACGCTGGGGGCTGCTGCCCGCCTGACCGTCAGAAGGCGCCGAAACGGTAGCGCACCCCCACGGCGGGCAGGTCGGTGTTCTCGCCGGCCAGGCGATAGCGGGTCCAGGACAGATAGCCCTCCCAGTGATCGCCGAAGCGGCGTTGCAGATCCGCGCCCATCACGATGCCGGTGCCCCAGCGGGTGCGTTCGTCGCCGGCCACGTCGATTTCCGCTCGCCAATGCAACAGCCCCAGGCGCGCCCCGACGGACCAGTCGCCGCCCAGCGACCAGCGGTAGCCGGCGCTGGCTTCCAGGCCCTCCCCGGCCACCGGGGTGGCGGCGGCGATGGCGGCGGCGGAGACCGCCCCGGTGTCCTGATAATCCACGCTCAGTTCCGCCAGGTTGGTGTAGCCGGCCTGCATCTCCCAGGCGTTGTCCCAGCGATACCCGCCATACAGCCGGCCGGCCAGCCGGTTGTGATCGGATACCCGTGCCGTGCCGGCCTGGCCGCGCATCGCCAGCCGCTCACTGACGTCCCCGTCACTGACGGTGGCACGGGCCTGGCCCAGTTCCGCGCCCAGCAGGGCTTCGCCCGCGTAAGCGGCCGCCGGCATCAGCGTCAGCAGCGCCAGCAGCAGCCAGGCGCCGCCACGCCGCCCGGCGCCGCGCGCCAGCAGCAGCGGCACCAGCAACCACCCGATCACACCGCCGGCGCCACCGCCGCCGCTGTCCACGCTCACCGGGGTGATGGTGTAACGGGCGGTGGCCACGTCCGACACATTCAACCCCGCCTTGTAGCCGATCACCTTGATGGTGGTGTCGGCCTCCACGGAGAGGCGGGTCCGGTTGGCCACTTCGATGCCCTCCGTCGGGGTCGGCGTGGCGCCGTCCAGGGTGTAGCGCAGCGTCGCCCCGGGCGTGGTGCTTTCCAGCGTCACGGTGACGCCGCCGGGATAGGCCCCGGCGGGCGGCGTGAAGCGCGGCGTGGCCACGTCCTCGGCGGCGGTGAGCGTCAGCGTGCACGGCAAGGCCGCCAGGCAGTCGCCGGCTTCGCGCTGCGCCGCCACATAGCCCGGCGCCACCGCTTCCAGCCAGTGCGCCTCATCCCCCGCCAACGGCGGTGCGTACAGAACAAAGCGACCATCGGCGTCCGCCTCCGCGCGGTAGCGCTCGCCTTCGCCGTCTTCCAGGGGCAGCGGTTCGGTGCCGCCGGTTTGTGTCAGCAGCGTCACCTCGGCGTCGCCCAACAAAGCGCCCAGCACATCCACCACCTGCCCTTCATGGACCGTGGCCGGTTCGGCCAGCAGATCGGCGGAACCGTCCGCCAGGCCCGGCGACACGGCGGTCACCGTCACGGTGAGGCTGGCCGCCAGGCTGTCCGGCACCCTGACGGTGAAACGCGCCGGATTGCCGTTGGCGGCGTCATTGTCGGCACTGGCGGGACCACTGACCGCGATGCCCTCGGCCTGGCTGGTGGCGTCCGCCGTCAACGTGACGGTGGCACCGGCCGTGGCGCCGGTCACCGTGACCTCGCCGGTGTGGCGCTGTGGGTCCAGACTCAGTAGCGCGGCGCGCTGCAGGGCCACGGAGAGCGGCACCACGACCTCCACCACCTGCTGCCAACCGGTGTTCCGGTCGATGACCGTGACCTGATAGGTGCCGGCGAAGGCGCCCTGGTCCGGAGCCTGGAAGGTCACGGCGCACACTCCGCCGCCACAGGTCGGGGTAAGACTGGAGAGGGTGCCGTCCGGCGCGCGCACGTCAACCTGATAGTCGCTGCCCTCGCCGCCCTGGATGGTCAGGGTACGCCGGTCGCCGCCGGCCAGCGGAGCGCCGTCGCCGTCCACCGCCAGCGGCGGATAGACGGCCCCCGTGGCCTCCGCCCAGCCACTGGCTTGATGGGTGTCGTTGCCCGGGAAGCGGGCTCGGAAGCGATAGCTGCCGGCGGGCAGCCCGCCGCTCAGGGTGTACACGGCGGTGTCACCGCTCAAGGCACTGTCGCCCAGATCCACCCAGCTACCGTTCTCCTCGATCTGGAAGTCCACCGCGCCGCTGGGCAGCGCCGCCTCGGCGCTCAGCGTGGCGGTGAGATCAAAGGCGGTGTTGACGGTGGCCGGCGTGGCCGCGGCCAGGGTCAGACTGGTGCCGATGGGCAGGTTCTCCAGGTCGAAGGTGGCCGGCGCGGCAACGCCGGCGGCGTTCGCGGAAACCTGATAGGCCCCCACCACGCCGTTGGCGGTGACGCTGCCGCCGGCCGCGCCTTCGGCGTCCACGGTGACACTCAGCGGCGAACCGTCAATGCCGGCTCCGGACGCCGGGCCGGTGAAGGTCACCCGGCCGCCGGTCACGGGCTCGCCGTGCTCGCTGGCCACGGTGACGGTAAGCGGCTGATCGAACACGGCATCCACCAGAGCGGTCTGGGCGTCACCACCGGCGATCTGCACGGTAAAGCCCCGGGACTGGAAGGCACCGGCGTCACAGCGCCCGGCGCGGGCCTGGCCGCGCTGGTCGAGGGCGGCGCAGTCGTCCACGTCGCCGGCGCCGATCGCCGGGCTGCCCGGCAGCAGGGCGTAGTAGCCGTCCCGGGCCTCCCACAACGGCGACCCATCGACCACGTCGGTGCCACCGGGGAAGCCGCCTTCCACCACACTGTGGCTGACGGCCACGGAGGGCGTTTCGGCCGGACTGGCAGGCAGGCCCGCCGTGCTGATGGCGGTTCCGCCGGCCAGCACGCTGTTTTTCAGCGTCAGGTCGACCGGTCCGGTGAGCGCCGCGGCGGCTCCCGTCGGGGCGCTGTTGTCGTTCAAGCTGACATGGCGCAGGGTCACACTGGCCGGCGCGTCAGCCTGCACCGCCAGGGCACCGCCCTCGCCGTCCGCGGCGTTGCCGTCCACGGTCAGGTTGGTCAGGCGGGCTTGCGCGCCGCCGATCAAGCCGATCATCAGGGCGCCGCCCCGGCCGGTGGCGCGGTTGCCGGTGAGGCTCAGGTTTTCCAGGGTCAGTTCACCGGCGAAGCCTTCCGCGTTCAGCGCCGCGCCGCTGGCGGCGACACCCTCACGCAGGGTCAGGCCGGCAAGCCGGACCGGTCCGGCGGTGCCGGTGATCGTCAGCACGCCGGTGAGTCCCTCGCCGTGGATCTCGATGTCGGCGCCGGCGCCGTCCAGGTCCAGCGCCTGATCCACCACCAGGGTGCCGCCGTCGGCGATGCGGATGGCGTTGGCGCCGGTGCAGTCCAGACCCGCCTGGAAACGGATCGTGTTGCCGTCCACGGCCCCCTCCAGGATGGTGCGCAGACTGTCCGCCTGGTCGCCGTCGGCGCAGGTCCCCACGGTCCAGGCCGCGTCGTCGGCGGCCTCGGACTGGAAGCTGCGCGAGACGCTGGCCTGCGCCACGTCATCGGTGCCCGCCTGCTCCGCCACCACCGTGACGGTGCCGGTGCCGTTCAGGGTCAGGACATCCCCGGCGACGCTGGCCGGGCCGCTGTCGACCCGGAAGGTGACCGGCAGGCCTCGGTCGCTGCTGGCAACGAGGGTCAGTTGTATCGGGGAACCCGGATACTCCTGGTCGGCGATGGCGTCGAAGGTCAGCGACTGGCTCTGCTTATCCACCGTCAGGGTGCGGGTCACCGAGGCCGCCAGATGGTTATCGTCACCGTCCTGGGACACGGTCAGCTCCGTGCTGCCGGCGCCCACCAGGCTGACGTTGCCGGCGCTGTCCACGGTGGCGACGGCCGGCGATGCGCTGGCGTAGCTCAGGGGCAGGCCGGAGTCCACGCTGGCGCCGAGGTTGAAGTCCGGGTCGCCAAAGGCGCGTGCCGCCGGGGCCGGGAAGGTGATGGTCTGGGATGCCTTGTCCACGGTCAGGGTGCGCGTCACCTCGGTGGCCGCCTGGTAGTTGTCGTTACCGGCCTGGCGGGCGGTCAGAGTGGCGGTGCCGGCGCCCACCACGGTGGCCGTGTCACCGCTCACCGTCACCACCCCGGTGTCGCTGCTGGTGTAGCTGGGGCTGAGACCGGAGGACGCCGTGGCGCCCAGGGCAAAGGGCGCATCACCGAAGGTGCGTGTGGCGGGCGCCGGGAAGGTCAGGGTCTGCGCCGCCTTGGCGATGGTCAGGGTGGCGTCCGTGCTGCCGCTGTAGTTATCGTCATCGGTCTCCACGCGCACCGCGTAGCTGCCCGCGTCGGTGGGCACGGTGGCGCTGCCGTCGTAGGTCACGGTCACCGGTATGCCGGCGGGGCTGGTGGTCACGGTCACCGCTTTGGGGTCGCCGTCGTAGGTCCGTTCGGTGTCCGTCACCGTCAGGGTCACCGGCTGCGGCGCCACGGTCACGGAGCGGCTGACCGGGGTGGCGGCGTTGTAGTTGGCGTTACCGGCCTGGCTGGCGGTGAGGGTCACGGTGCCGGCGTTGCCGATGGTGGCGGTGCCGCCGCTCACCGAGATCACGTCGCTGTCGGAACTGCCGTAGGTGACGGCCAGACCGGCGTCGCTGCTGCCGTTCAGCGCGAACGACGGGTCACCGAAGGTGACTGACGCCGGCGGCGTGAAGGTCAGGGTCTGGTCGGCTTTGAGTACCGTGTGGCCCGCCTGGCCGGATGTGCTCTGGTAGTGGTCCGAATCGCCCGCGTAGCGGGCACGGAACACATAGGCCCCGGCGTCGTAGCCGCCGCCGAGAGTGAGAGCGGCGATGCCGTCGTTCAGCGTGGCGCTGCCCAGCGTGTCCCAACCGGTGCCGTTGCTGCGTTCGAAGGTGACGTTGCCGGTGGCGGTCTGGGGATCCAGGGTGGCGACCAGATTGATGTCGTCACCGTAGGTGGTGGCACCGCCGGTACTCAGCGTGGTCCCGGTGGCCAGCAGCACCTTGGTGACGTCCTCGACACTGGCGCCGGCGGCGTCGCCGCCACCGGACACGGACGCACGGTTGGTGAGGCTGGTGGCGGCGTCGCTGGCGACGTCCACGGTCAGGGTCACTGGCGGATACTTACCGTCCACCGCCAGCACGTCGTCCCGACTGCAGCTTACGGTAGCGAGATCGCAGTTCCAGCCGGTGCCGCCGAGGGCCGTGGCGGTCAGTCCCGCCGGCAGGGTATCGCTGAGTGTCACGGTGGTGCCCAGGGTGTCACCGGGACCGTCATTGCCCACCGTCAGTACATAGCTGGCGCCGGTCTGTCCCTGGTGGAAATTGCCGGTGTGGGTCTTGGTGAGTGTCAGGTCCGGTGGCGGCAGCACCGTGAACTGGAAACTTTCCTGGCTCTGATGGCTTTCCTGGCTGCCGTTGTTGTCCTCATAGCCGGTGGCGGTCAAGGTCACCGTGGTGGTGCCGTACTGGCCGTCGGCGGGCGTCAACGACAGGGTACGGGCGTTGCCGCTGCCACTGATGGCCAGATTGCCGGCGGGCAGCAGGTCACCGTCGGCGGCGCTGGCGGTCAAATCAATCGCCGGCGTGCGATCCGCGTCGCCGACCAGGAAGTCCACCTCCACGGTGGGCGCGCCGCTGAGCAACCCGAGCACTTCTTCGTCGTCGATCAGGCTAAGCGTGGGATGGGCCTCGTAGGCACCGATATCCGGCAGCGCCTGGGGCGTGGTGGACGCCGCCGCGAAGGCGCGGTCCCAGCCACGCTGATCGGCGGCCAGGTTGGCGCCGGGCAGCGCGGCGTCGGCGGCGTCCAGGGCCGGGCTGCCGTTGCGTAGCGCCAGCGTGCGGGTAAAACCGTTGTTATCGGCGAGCGTGGCGAGGCCGGGCTCGGCGACACCCACCTGGTTGCCCTGAGCCCCGTCCGCCAGGCCGCCGGCGCCGCCCGTGCCGATCAGGTTGTGGGCGCTGGCGCCATCCAGAGTGCCGCCCACGTCATTGGGATCGTCGTTACCCAGGTGGTTCTGCGCCACCAGCGTGTTGAAAAGAGTGACCGGCGCGTTGTTATTGGCCACGTTAACACCACCGCCGACACCGTTGCCGTCGCTGTCGCCGTCGGCGGTGTTGCCGGCGGCGGTCACATGGACCAGCCGTATCTCCGAAGCGGCCGCCCCCGGAGCCAGATTCAGACCGCCGCCGTTGGTGCCGGCGCGGTTACCGGAAAAGGTGCTGTTGCTGAGCCTGGCGGCGCCGTCCAGATCGGCGATCACCAGGCCGCCACCAGGCCCGCTGGCGGCTACGTTGTCGGCCACCGTGCTGGCGGTGATGTCCACCAGAGTGCCGACCAGATACAGACCGGCGCCGCCGGCGCTGCCTGCACTGTTGCCGTCGATGCTGACCCGGTCGAGGGTCACGGAACCGGTATAGGTGACCGACAGGGCGCCGCTGTCGCCTACCGGGACACCGTTGTACTCCACCCGGTTATTACGGAAGGTGGAACGCTCCACGTGCACGCTGGCGCCGTAAAACGCGGCCACGGCGCCGCCGCTACCGGCGCTGTCGTTGACCACGTTATCGGTGAACAGGGTGTTGTACAGCGTCAGAGTGCCGTCGCCGCTGCCGGCCAGGTCCTCGCTGCCGTCCCAGTCCAGGGCGCCGCCGTAACCGTTGCTGATGTTGTAGCCGTGGCGCAGCCACAGGGCGGCGAAGCGGGTATCGAAGCTGTTGTTGTAGTCCGGGTTGATGCGGAACAGCTGCCCGTTGGCGGGCTCATTTGCGTTCGCCCCGGCCTGGAGAATGGTGGCTCGGGGGTCGCTCTCCGGGTCGCCTCCGCCACCGATCAGCGCCATGGGGCGCTGAATTTCCAGGGTATCGCCGAGCGTATAGGTGCCCGCCGGGATATTGAGGGTCACCATCGCCTCGCTGCTTTCGGGAATCCCGTTGGCCTCGGTCACCGCCTGGCGCAGCGTACAGACACCGCCGCCCTGGCAGTCACCGCCGGTGGTGTCGTCGGTGCTGTTCACGGTCAGCGTCAGCGCCTGCCCCAGGGAAGCCAGCCCCAGCAGGCCGGCCGTCAAAAACACACGTCCCAGTTGCCCCGCGGCCCCCCGGCCGGAAGCGGTTCCTTTATGATCTTTCACGTTTTTCCCCCAAAAAACACAACCCAAAGTGCGACGCACCGCGTATCACGGCCTGGACGGAAACAGTCCCATCAAGGCGATGATGAAATGAACCCCCAGGACGGGCTGCCGATTGTTGTGTGGCTGTGACCCCCCGGCGGTCTGCAGCGCCTCCGGCGCCATGATCACGTCGGCGGCGCCGTCACTGTACAGCCGAGCCCGGCTGCGGCGGTCACCGGCCCAGACAGCGCCACCCGGCGGACTGCTTTGCGGGCCACCGCTGCTGGCGCGAATGTCGCCGTGACCGTGGCCGGGCAGTTGGCTCTGCGTCAGCGTTTCGGTGGCCGCGCCGCCCTTCTCGCCCAGCCGCCGGTTGGTCAGGCCCGGCCCCTGACCGGGGTGCAGAGGCGCCCGGCCCTGAAGATCCGGCAACGCGAAGGTGCTTCGCCCGTCGCCGCCGTAGGTGGTCCCGACCAGGGAAAACAGCGCCGTGTTCTGAGCCAGCGGCATTAGCTGTCCGTTGCAGAACGCCCAACCACGAGGCGCGAAATTGCCGGCGAAAATACGAATTTCAGCAATAAAGGGTTCGGACATGGTCGCCTCTCAACTCCAGGACGGGAAAAGCCCCTGAAGGGCGATACAGAAGTTCAATGCCAGCGACGGCTGGCAATTCTCATGGGGCATGGCGGCGCCGCTCCGGTTGAGCTCCACCGCGCCCGGCGCCATGGCCACGCCCCCCGCCGGACCATAAAAAGCCTGGCTGGTCACCGCCCAGGTGTTCCCTCCCGGCGCGGCGGAATTGGCCGGTTGGCCACTGGCGCGCAAGGAGTGGGTGTGGGCGGCCATTTCGGCTTCCGTCAGGGAGTGGGTCTCCGACCCGACGGCACTTCCCTGGGTGATCTGGGTGCCATCGACGTGCACCGGGGAACGTCCGCGCAGGTCCGGCAGCGCGAAGCTCACCCGGCCATCACCGCCGTAGACCGTGCCGAGAAGAGAGTACAGGGCCTGGTTCTGATTGATGGGCAGCAACTGACCGTCGCAGAAGGCCCAACCGCGCGGCGCGAAGTTGAAGGCGACCATGCGGATCTCGGCGAGAAAGGGTTCGGACATGGCATTACCCTCCTAGGTGGGGCTCGGATAGATGCCGAACAGGGCGATAATGAAGTTCACCCCGAGGAACGGCATCATGTTGTTATGCGGCTGGTTGCCCCCGGTTTCCGTGACCAGACCCGAGGCCATGGCCTGGTCCGGCGTATCCTGCCGGTAGACGGCATTGGGCGCCTCGGCCCAGACATTGCCGGCCGGGGAGCGGCTGCTGGCCGCCGCGTCGGTCCCTGACGGTCGGTGCTCATGACCGGGAATCTGGTCGCTGTCCAGCGTCACCCGTTCCAGGCCGAAGCTGGCAGCCAGGGGGCGCGGCCTGAGACCGGGGCCCTGGCCGGCATGCACCGGCACCCGCCCGCGCAGGTCCGGCAGGCCGAAGGTGTTCATCCCGTCGCCGCCATAGAGCGTGCCGAGAAGAGAAAACAGGGTGTCGTTCTCGCTGATAGGCAACAGCTGACCGTCGCAGAACGCCCAGCCGAGCGGCGCGAAGTGGCCCGCGAACATACGAATTTCGCCCACGAAGGGTTGGGACATGGGTTATTCCCCCTCGCTCTTGTCGTTGATCTGGCTGAATACCGCCCGGTAGAGATCGCGCTCCGGATCGCTGCCGAAGGGCTGCATGTAGAGCGCCAGCCGACCGCCGGTGGGATGCTCCAGGGGCCAGCGCCCCTCGGGCAGATCGGTGCCCGGCGCGGTGGAAAAAGTGAGCACGAACTGTTCCACGGCCTCGTCCACGGTGTGATCGGCGACCCCTTCGAGCACCGCATCCACCACACCGTAGGTGGGATGGCCCAGGTAGAACGTCTGCCCCTCCAGGGAGCGGAACAGTTGGGCACGCAGCGAGCGGGCCCCTTCCAGGCTGGGCGTGGTGGGCTGGGCGACGATATCGCCGCCGCCACCGCCATCACCACCGCAGCCGGCCATCAGCATGGGCAGGGTCGCCACCCCCACCAGAAAGGCGCGTCGGTCCATGTTGTTCCCCACAACCAAAAAGTGCCGGCGTTGAAGCCGGTCAGTTATTGAATAGCGCCTCGTAAACAGCGCTCTCGCCATCCACCGTCAGCGGCACCAGAAACAACCATTGCTCGCCCAGCGTCTCGTGGCGCAGGCGATAGGTTTGCTGAGGCAATACCGGTTCCGGCGCGGTGCGGAAAATCATCGAAAACGCCTGGCCAGGGCCGGTCACCGTATTCACTTCCCGCAACCACAGGTCCAGGGGCGTGTTCAGGTCGAGAACGAAGGGGGTGTCCAGGGCCGAGCGGGCCTGTTCCAGATTCAGGCTCATGCGCTGGCCTCCGCCAGGGCCGGCGGCCACCACACCAGGGTCTCGTGGAAATCACCACGGACGCCCTCGGAACAAAAGCCCAGACGCGTGTAAAGCTCGCGGGCCACGCCGTTGCCCCGATCCACGGCCAGCATCACCGGGGCGCCGATACGTTCGGCGGTTCGCTGCAAAGCCCGCAGCACCGCGGCGCCATGCCCGCGCCCCCGTGCGGCGGGAATCAGAGAAATATCCACCACATGCACGCGACCGGCGCTGAAATCGAGAATCAGCCGGCCGATGCGGTCCTGATGGAGACCGATAATGAAATGCAGAGCGTCCGGGTAATCGCGACCGTAGCTTTCGGTCTGAGCTCGGAATTGGAGTTCAATCAGCGTATGAGACAGGTCCGGATCCGCCAGCGAGCGCAGATCAGCCCGTGTGGACGCGTACAATTCGCCCAGAAAGGCGGTGTCGGACGTCCGCGCAGCGCGCAGCGTCAACCCGCCGGGCAGCTCAATGGATCGAGTCAGCACTTTATCCCCCACAACCCGGCCTGGGGTACTGGCGGTCATTCAGCCGCCTATTATTTGGTGCGTGGTGCCGCCCCAGGCCCTTAAGATCGATGCCGGAACTTTAGCATGGCCGATATCACCGCGCTACCATCCGGACACATTGGGGATACCTGAAGATACATACCGCGAGCACGGCGAATCAGCCCACCCAGGCGCGCTCCAGGGCCGCGCCGAGGCGCTCGTTGCCCCAGAACAGCTCGCCGTTCACCACGAACGACGGGGCACCGAAAATATCCCGCTGGCGGGCCGCCGCCACATCGGCGCGGGCGCGCTCGCCGCCGCCTTCCGCCAGCGCCCGGTCCAGGGGCGCGCGGTCCAGCCCGGCCTGGCGCAGGCACTCCTCGATCACCGTGGGCGTGGCCGGATCGCGGCGCTCGGCGAAACCGGCCCGGAACACCGCGCGGCAATACGCCGGCAGCCGGAACCCGGTGTCGATCCAGGTGGCGGTTTTGGTCGCCAGGGTGCTGTTGAACGGGAAGCGCGACGGCCGGCGCCAGGCAATGCCCAGGCGCCGGGTCTCCCGTTGGAGATCCAACCACAGGTAGCGGCCCCGGGCCGGGTAAAGGTTGAAGGGCGAGTCGGTCCAGCCCTGCTCGCTGAAAATCGGGCCCAGCAGGAACGGCTTCCAGATCACCCGCACACCGGCCTCGGCGGCGGCCGGCTCGATGGTCTCCGCTGCCAGATAGGCGTAGGGGCTGGCGAAATCGAACCAGAATTCCAGATCCGCCATATCAGCGCACCGCCACGATGGCCAGGGTCACGGTGGCCTTGGCGATCAGCTTTCGGCCGCCGTTGCCGTCCTCGGCGAACACCTCGGACTCCGCCACCGTCAATGTCTTGCCCATTTTCAGCACCGTCGCCTCGCACACCAGCGCC
>Ga0310343_10001178_pt1 | contig 13239 bp, 15 predicted proteins | sample HC15DNA2025_MG_FD_203519 | JGI IMG/M metagenome (GOLD analysis project Ga0310343, IMG submission 203519) | Marine microbial communities from station ALOHA, North Pacific Subtropical Gyre - HC15-DNA-20-25_MG | ecosystem: Environmental > Aquatic > Marine > Oceanic | place: Pacific Ocean: North... | reverse complement strand
TCACCTGTCAGGTAAGAGGTTTTCGCTAGATGATGAGGAATGGACAAAAGAAAAATCTAACAAGATAGTATTAATTGGGAAAAACTTAGATCATCAAACTATTAAAAATCAACTTTCATCATGTAGATTTAATTCAGATTAGAGTACATATTAGGATTCAATTAATTTTTGAAAATACTTATTAAAAGATTAAAAAAAACATTAACAGAATTAAAACTTCTCTATTTCACTTCGTTTATTCTTTCACTCTTAATAATCATTCCGATTTCCAATTTTCTGCTAGAGGGAATTGACTACATTATTAATGGGAATTTTTCATTGGGTATTGCAGGAGGAGAAGAGGTAATAGGTACTTTAAAAATTTTATCGCTGACAAGTTTATTTGGAGGAGGCTTAGGAACTTTAAATGGATGGTTACTTTCAAATTGCGATTTTAAATTCAGAAAAATTCTACGTATTTTTCAGCTAGTTCCACTAGCTGCCCCAGCATATCTAATAACAGCTGTTTTGCAGGATTTAGGAAGTATTTTTGGATATCAAATAACTGGTTTATGGTGGGGGGTTTTAATACTTTCAATTTCTACTTATCCATACGTATTCATTCTTGCTAATGAAAGTTTTAATAAATTTGGAGTCAATCAAATCAATGCTAGTAGAGGATTAGGTGTAGGACCATGGCGGAGCTTCTTTAAAATTGCTTTTCCAATGGCCTTACCAGCACTAATAACAGGAATAAGCTTAATGTGTATGGAAATCATGAATGAATTAGGGACATTTGCATTATTGAATATTCCCAGTATCTCTACAGGTATAGCCGAAAATTGGATAATTGAAGGAAATCCAAAAAGTGCTGTTGGATTATCATTGGTAGCCTTGTTAATAATTTTCACTTTAATTATTTTTGAAAAATTCTCGAGAAGAAAATCAAAGAGGTGGAGTGATAATCCTGCATCACAAGATTCACAAGGATGGGAATTAAAAAAAACTAGAGCTCTTTTAGCAATAACGGCATCCTTATTCCCTCCAATTTTTTCTTTTGGAATTCCATGTTTTTGGGTTCTGCTAAATATCGATCAAATTCAAAAAGGGTTATCTATAGAATTACTTGCCTTATCATTAAGGACCATAAGTATAGGACTTTTAACTGCATTAATAGCGATGCTATTCTCCTTAATAATTTCCTTAGCCAGGCGTCCAAATAAAAGCTTATTGCTAGGACTAATAACAAACCTTGCAGGAATAGGTTACGCGATTCCAGGGACTGTATTAGCTTTATCTTTAATAAGCATTTCTTCTTCAAGAATCAGTTTCATTGCTATTTGCTTACTAATTTGGGGTTATCTTGTCCGATTTCTTACTATTTCTAAAGGTTCTATTGATTCAAGTCTTGAGAGAATTCCTCCTAGTCTTGATGAAGCAGCACTTGGCCTAGGAAAAAATTGGCTTGGAATTATCAAAAAAGTTCATCTACCTCTTCTCAAAGGACCAATATTCGTCGGATCACTTTTAGTTTTTGTAGACACGATAAAAGAATTACCCATAACCTTTATTTTAAGACCATTCGATTTCGATACATTATCTGTGAGAATATATCAATATGCTGGAGATGAAAGAATGATAGAGGCAATATTACCGGCCATTCTTATCATGACTTTAGGCCTTATTGCATCAATTACATTGATACCAAGTTTAGAGAAAAAAAACTAAATTCTTTTAGACATTTTTCTTATCAAGAAGGGTAGACTTAAGAACAAATCAGCCGAGGTGGATATAACCCTAAAATAAACTAAGCTAATAAGAATTATATTTTGTGGAATACTTTTGCCAACAAATAAAAGAAGGCAAGCCTCAAAAACGCCAACTCCTCCAGGCGCTGCTGGAACTACCAATCCTATAGACCATGATAAAGAAAAGATTACTAATAAAAATATGATGTTCATAGTATTACTTTCATAAAAAATATTTAAGCAAATATAAAACCCAATAAATTTAGATAATATAAAACCAATTTCAAGAAATAAAGCTCTAGTGGGAAAAAAAGAAATTATATTTATCTCTTCAAATTGGTCCCTTGAATTTGGAAGTCTCAAAACCTCAAATACTTTTCCCTTAAGAGACCCTAATCTTTTTAATATCAGAAAAATAAATTTCCTATTTAAGAAAACTAATGGGAAAATTAAAAAAAAATAAAATGGTGAAAAAATTAATCCCAGAGATGCCAAGAGAAAAGATCCACTCAACATAAAATAAGGTTCTATGAGTGTCGAATACAAAGCAATCTTAGAATTACTTATTTTTTTTATAAAATTAAATCTTTCAACAAAATGCCACATCCCTCCTGGAACGTATTTAAGACTATTAGTTAAAACATAAAAAGATACTAGATTATTACTTTTAAATTCTTTACCAAACCATTTGACAATATATTTCCATGCATAAGCGTTCAGGTAAATACTCAAAACACAAAATAAAAATGATATCGATAGATTAATTCCATTTCTTTCTAAATTGATACCAAAAGAAATTTGATCAAAATTATCAAAAAAATAGATGCAAAAATATGACAAGCTCGAAATAAAGAAAAGACTCTTTAAACCGCCAAAATTAATTTTTTTAAGGAATTTCAAATATGTTTGATTACCAATATTAAATTTCATTTCCAGTTTTCAAATGCTCTAAATTTTTTACTGGACTCTTTTATTATTTTTCTTATTTCGTAAGTTGATATTTTATGCTTTAATTTTAATCTCAAAACCTCATCATTTTCTGGTTTCATATTTATTGATCCATCTGGCTTTAAAGTCTGTTTAACTTTTATATTTCCAAAACTCGTTAAACATTCTCCTCTACGTCTAAGTAATATCCACCTAGATTGGGTCCTTTCACGGACCCCAATAGTATTGGAATAATCAAACCATAATCGCCTAAAAAATTCTTTTTTCTCTATAGGCAAGATTACTTGAATAGAAAATCCAATTCTATTTTTTTTCATATTGATAGCTTGATAAGAAACGTCATAAGCTCCCTCAATTCTCAGCTTCTCCACAAAATTAGAAATATCTTCCGATGTTTGGTCATCAATCCATGCTTCTTGAACAGCTATCTCTTCACACTTTGGATTAATTTGTTCATTATTAGGAGAATTCTCAAATGAATTAACTTTATAAACTCTTACCAAATTAGGGAATGGAAATTTCAGATTACCAATACCAACTCCATAAGAATTAATAGAATATTTTGAAGGAGGTTGCAGATAGTCAACTAAATTAGAAAGTAAAGCAATTCCTGTTGGAGTAGATAGTTCCCCTTCTACTGATTCAGAGCATGATAAAACCTTAATATTTTTTTTTCTTAGCAGCTCAATTACAGCAGGAGGTGGGACAGATAATTTTCCATGTTTAGTTTGAACAAAACCTTTTCCCAAGGTTGGTTCATTACAATAAACCTTTTTGGGATTTAAAAAATTTAATGCAGCGCATACTCCAACAATATCCACTAATGAATCGATAGCTCCAACTTCGTGAAAATGAACATCATCAGGTTTGATGCCATGAACTTGTCCTTCAGCGATTGCTAAAGATTCAAATACTTCAAAAATTATTTGCTGTAATTTGTCCTCTAATTGTCCATTTAAAATAAGTGCTTTAATACTTCTCCAATTTCTTTTAATTTCTCCGCACTCTATATTTTCAACCTTTGTCTTAATACCTCTTATTGAACAACTTTTAGATTCCTCGAATTCTAAATTATATAGATGCTTTAATCCAAGATCAATAAGTGGTTGTTCAATTACTTCTTTAGGCACACCTAAGTCATAAAAAGCCCCCAACAACATATCTCCAGAGATACCTGGAGAACACTCAATAAAAATATCTTCCATAAATCTTAGATTTCTTTATTAATAAAATTTGTAATGATAATCAAGTTTTTTTAGAAAGATTTTTTTCAATAACTTGGTAATTGACTAATTTCAAAGAATTTCCATCTCTCATAACATCTAAACTTAGAAAACTATTAAGAAGCCCTAATGAAAGTTCCCCCTTAATTACTAGTTTGAAATTTTTATTTTTTAAATTCTTTAACTTAGAAACTGAACAAATCTTAATTACAAACTCCTTCTTTTGAGTATTTACAAAAACTAATTCTCCTCTAACAGAAAAATAATTATCTTTTAAATCTAATTCTTCTAATAGTTTCGAAAAGTTTGTTTTTGGTGAATCATTAGTAAAATCATTAAGGAGGAAAGGGTCCCAGATGCCTGCAATCTGTAAATGCAAATTTTGAGTATTTTTATTTTTTGGATAAACCACCCAAAAGTAACTTTTCTTCAAATCAATATGCTTTTTTAGGAGAGATAATGCTTTACCTAATACAACTGTTTCAATTTTTTCGCCATTAGTATCAGTTAAAACGCCTCTATTTAATTGCTTGCTTTCATGTGGAATAAATTTGGCATTAACGATTCCAATAGCTCTGTACTGGAATTTATTTGTAACTTTTGGGATAGGATTTTTTAGCATATAACAGATTAAGGTTTATCTTAAGAATTTCTTATTTTTCCTCCAGAATAATAAATGACTCTAAAGCATCATCTATAGCATCAGAGGGACTAGTTGCATCATTTAAACTATTATATCTCCTGATCATTTCTACAATTTCAAATGGATTTGTTGGAATAACAGATTTATCATCTTCTGTTTTAGTAGAACTGTCAATTTGAAAATCTTCAAATAAATATTCAGCATTTAGTAAATCACCTTTTAAAGAAATTAAGGAAATAAGAAAAATAATTAAATATATTTGTTTTGAGAGTTTTTTATAAAAATAAAATTTCATTCTATTTATTTTCAAAATTCTTTAATGTTAAATTTTTTTGCTAATTTAATTTTACATATTTTTGTAGAAATTTGTTAATAGCAACTTGGAATGTTAACTCTGTAAGAAGCAGACTTGCACAAATCATAGATTGGATTAATCAAGTAAATCCCGACATTTTATGTTTGCAGGAAACAAAAGTGGTTGATGATAGTTTCCCAGCTGAACCTTTCGAAAAATTAGGCTATTCAGTAGAGGTATACGGACAAAAGTCATACAACGGTGTTGCTATTATTTCTAAAATAAAAGGAGAAAATATAAAAAAAGGATTTTACGGCTGTACTGACTCTAATCAAAATATAGAGACTTTTCTTGATCAAAAAAGACTAATCTCTGCAGATTTTTATGGTATTAAGATAATAAATGTCTATGTGCCTAATGGATCTTCAATAGAATCTGATAAGTTTGATTACAAAATTAATTGGTTAAATTGTTTAGCTTCTTTTTTGGATGAGCAAGAAAAAAAAGGACAATTAATTTGTCTCATGGGTGATTTTAATATTGCACCATCCAACCTAGATATTCATGATCCAAATAAATACAAAGGAGGAATAATGGCATCTGACATTGAGAGAAATGCACTAAGCAATGTTCTGAAAGGAAGATTAATAGATTCTTTTAGAATTTTTGAAAAAAGCTCTGGTCATTGGAGTTGGTGGGATTACCGTAATAGCGCATATGAATTAAATAAAGGTTGGAGAATTGATCATATCTACATTAGTAAAGAACTCTCATCAAAACTTAAAAATTGTGTGATAGACAGCTCACCTAGAGCGAATTCACGCCCAAGTGATCATGTCCCGGTAATGATTGATATTGACTTGAATGATATAAATTTAGATTTACTGGAAGAAGAGGATGATTTTTTCGAAATATAAATAAAATTTCTTTAACTCCTGAAAACGCTTACAAATAAAGAGTTATTTAGGGTATTATTAATTTCCACTATATTTTCCTAAAAATTAATAATTTACAATCCAAACTAACGCAACAAAAATATCATAATGTAGAATTTCAATCTGATTGACAAAATTTTTACTTATTTATAAGTTAGAACATGACAAAATTTTTTACAAAGCTTTATTTATTCAAATTGTGACTGACATATTTAATTGCACCCAATCAGAAGAAGTTTTCTCCGCTGCCCAAGAATTAATGCCTGGAGGAGTTAGCTCGCCAGTAAGAGCTTTTAAGTCTGTTGGTGGAAAACCTATTGTTTTTGATAGAGTTAAAGGCCCTTTTGCTTGGGATATCGATGGAAATAGATATATCGACTATATAGGAAGTTGGGGCCCCGCTATATGTGGACATGCCCATCCTGAAGTCACCACAGCATTACAAGAAGCGATTGAGAAAGGTACTAGCTTTGGAGCTCCATGTGTTTTAGAGAATCAACTTGCTGAAATGGTTATAGATGCTGTTCCATCTGTAGAAATGGTTAGATTTGTTAATAGTGGAACTGAAGCCTGTATGGCTGTTTTAAGGCTCATGAGAGCATTTACTGGTAGGGATAAAGTTATTAAATTCGACGGTTGCTATCACGGGCATGCAGATATGTTTTTAGTGAAAGCCGGATCAGGAGTGGCAACTTTGGGTTTACCCGATTCTCCAGGGGTACCACGAGCAACAACTGCAAATACACTTACTGCCCCATACAATGATCTTGAAGCAGTAAAAAAACTATTTTCTGAAAATCCTGACGCTATATCGGGAGTAATTCTTGAACCTATAGTTGGAAATGCAGGCTTTATTACTCCAGAGCCTGGATTTTTAGAAGGATTAAGAGAATTAACCACTGAGAATGGTTCTTTATTAGTTTTTGATGAAGTTATGACTGGTTTCAGAATCAGTTATGGAGGAGCCCAAGAAAAATTTGGAGTTACTCCTGATTTAACTACATTAGGGAAAGTAATTGGTGGGGGCCTACCCGTTGGAGCTTATGGAGGTAAGAGAGAAATTATGTCAATGGTAGCTCCCTCAGGACCTGTTTACCAGGCAGGGACTTTAAGCGGCAACCCTCTTGCAATGACTGCAGGTATAAAAACTCTCGAGTTACTCAAACAAGAAGGTACCTACGAAAAACTAGATGCAATAACATCTAGATTAATTGAAGGAATACTTCAGTCTGCCGAAAATAATGGATTCACTATTAATGGCGGGAGTGTAAGCGCTATGTTTGGATTTTTCCTATGTGATGGACCAGTTAGGAACTTCGATCAAGCGAAAACAAATGATGCTGAACTATTTGGTAAGTTGCATAGAGAGATGCTTCAAAGAGGGATATACCTTGCTCCAAGTCCTTTTGAAGCAGGCTTTACATCACTTGCTCATAGCGAAGAAGAAATTGACAATACTATAGAAGCTTTTGACAAATCATTTAACGCTATAAAAAGCTAATATTTTATTTTTGCGGAGATAAGTTATCTAAATAATTATTTTCTACCACCAACTATTACAGGGGGAGTACCTCCTGCTGAGCCTGGTAAACCAGGAACAACTTGTGTGCTGCCATCCCATTTGTCAAGAAATAATTTGAAAAGAACTTGATCGTCAAGACTTCTATTTAATGTCTCATACCTAAGAGCTTCTTGTTCCGCAATTTCTACTTCTGTTTTTGCCCTCAATAATTGTTGACCAGCAATTTGTTTTTGTTCAATAGCAGCTCTATATTCTTCTGCAATCTCTAATCCGGTAAGATCTAAGCTCTTAACATCTACATAATCAAATGAATTAAGTTCTTCTGCTACAGTATCTCCAACTTTTTCAGATATAACGGCGAATTCTGTAGCTATTGTCTCTAACTCATATTGAGAGAAGACAGATTTGAGAGCTTTAAGAAGAGATGGCTGAACAATCTTTTCATAAACATCACTATTACGGCTTGCAATGGTAGCAAAAATTCTTCCTGCTTCATCAGGTTTTACCGAGTATTTAACCGTAGCAGTAGCTTTAATAACCTGAAGGTCTTTGGTTAAAGTTTCAAATTTTTCGCCTACAACTTGAGTTTTAATATCAAATGGATATACAGACTGAACAAAAGGAATTTTAAAATTTAAACCAGCCCTCCTAGAAGGTCCACTTACTTTACCTAATGTTGTTACTACCGCAACTTGTCCAGATGGCACAACGAATAAAGACTGTGTAAGTAAAAGGAAGCCAGTAAAAGATAACACAATTAATAGTGTGGCGGTTCCACCAGGTCCAGATGGAGTAACATTTTTAAAAGATGTTGACATTAAATTTCTTTCTTTTAATTAATCATATTTAATCAAATTAGTTAGTGCACTAATAAGGCATTTAATTAAAATGTTTTTTTAATAATTGTGAGAAGAAATATAAATATAAATTTAAATATTAATCATTTGATTTAAACTCTTTCAAAAGTCTTAAATAAAGTTCCTCATCTATTTCTCTGATATCGTATTCAGATGGTAAAACACCATGTTTGTGCTCATGCGCTGCCATCCAACAAAATTTGTCTATTTCTTCTTTTGAGAAACGAGGATATTGTTTGATTTTTAGAGACAGTTCCTTAATAAGAGATTCTGGAAAATTTGCCATATTTTAAAAAGTTCTTGTTCAAGATCCTATCTAAAGTTATTAGCCTTTAGAGGAATATTCAAAGAGTTTTCCAAGTCACTTATAAGCTTAATTGCTAATTGAAGATCATTTTTGCTCTTGCTCGAGATTCTGAGTGTTTCTCCATTAATGCTGACATTAATTTTTTTAATTTGATCTCTAATACTTTTACTTATTTTTTTTGCTATTTCTTGTTTAATTCCTTGCTTTAATAAAATTGTCTGTTTTAGTTTATTACCACTGACAACTTCAATTTCTCCATAGTCGAAAATTTTTAAAGATAAGTTCCTTTTTATCGCCTTCTGTCTAATTATGTCGTTTACAGCATTTAATGTTAATTCGCTATTAGTAATTACAAAAATATTTTCTTTATCCAAATCAATAGATGTATCAGTATCTTTTAAATCGTAACGTTGAGAAACTTCCCTTTTTACTTGATCCAAAGTATTAACTAATTCTTGCCTCTCAAAATCAGAAACCACATCAAATGAAAAACTTTCAGCCATCGTAAATTCTTAAACTTAAAATTACTTTTAGCATAAATAAGATTTGTATGAATGGAAATGGATTTATTTAATCAAAAAATAACAAACTCACCACTTTTCCCATCTCTTCAGCGCATCTACAACTATTTAGTAAGGTTTCACTATCGTGAAAGGCGAAACATATCAATTGATCACACCTACTAATAATTTCTTGATTACAAAGGCTGCTTGCCAGTGGCAAAGGTAATTCATCATTTTCACTTTTTTCAACCAAATGCATAACCATTTCGAGTTGTTCCTTGATTTCAGGTATTTGTCTATCAAGGCTTTGGGGCAATAAAACAGTCAATTGTGATGGATTTACATCTAAAACAGCTCGAATAACCGCAGCATTTACCCCTTGAGATCCAGATGTAAGAATATTATGTCCCTCCTCTGCTAGCGACCTCGCAATCAACTCAATCAAGTGGATATCTACAACAGGTACATGTCGACTGCCCAGAAAAGCAATACGCCGTTTCCCGTTGTCCTGGAGTTTTGCGAGTTCTTGAGCTAGGGCATCAACGCCTTCGGTTGCAGGTAAATCTAAAGAGCGACTCAAAATAAAATTGTACTTATAATTGAAATTAGCATTTATCTGAAAAATTGCAGGAAAAATCTATTTTTTCGAGAATACTTTTTAAATTTACATGTTCCTGAACTAATTGGACTGCATAAGAAGCTTTAATTGATTCATGTATTCTTACATGACCAAAAGCCTGTTCTATAATTTCAACTGAGGCGAGAGTATCTAATTCCACTTTTAAAATTGGAACTTCTAATTCCTCCGCTCTATGAATCAATTGTGATAGTGGTTCTCCCAAACCAGTTAAAATAAGACATTGAGTCGAAGCCTCAAGGGCTGCAAGTTGGATATCGGTTCTATCTGCACCAGTAACTACAGCCATATTTCGTCTTCGTCTGAAAAATTCCATTGCAGAATTTACACCCATTGCACCAATACTTAATGTTTCAACAAGTAATTGATCTTTTTCAGGACAACAAATTACTTGGGCATCCAATCTTCTTATAAGCTCGCCGACAGTGACACTTCTGAGCAGTGGTGATTTAGGCATAACCCCAAAAACTTCAATATTCATATCTCTAAGAGAGGGAATAATATCTTTTTTAACTTTTTCGACTTCTTGAGGCGGAACTGCATTTAATACCACTCCAGCCAAATGCTTTCCTAATTGTTTTTTTGCATCAAGTAATGCATCTACGCTTTTGCAATCTTCCCATAAATTAACAATTAAGACTTTTGCATCCAAACTCATAGCTAGTTGCGGGAGACTTAAACCATAAATCATTCCTTCATGAAGACTGCCAGCTGCTTCTAAAATATTTAATCCTTCAAAATCATCATTAGCCAATCCCTTAATTTGCTCAAAACCTTTTCCTGGAAGTAAATCTTTGTTTGAGATTCTTTTTTCAGCTGATATAGTATCCAACAATCCTACTGAGGATATTAAATTCTCCTCTTCAATATTTAATGTTGATCCAATAAATTTAACATCGTCGTCTATTAATCCTTCATAAGAAATTGAAGGTAGATTAGTAAGTTCGATGCACGTTGCTAATGGTTTACCAATACGTACTTTTTTTTTCTCATGTAAAAGTCTTTTTGCTATCCCAAGAACCAATGCAGACTTGCCACTAAATGGCTCACATGAACCAATTAACAAGATATCACTCATAATTTAGTAAAATTTGTTTATCAATAGGTTCAAGATAATATTTTTTTTGAACTAAACAAACGTTTATTTATGAGTTTTAATCAAATAAATAAAAAAAATTTTTATGTTAAATAAATTAATTTGAGTTATTTAGCATTTCATCAAAATCAAAAAAATTAATAAATCCAATGAATAACGAAAAAACTATTGGTATTACTGGAGCTTCTGGAACTCTAGGCAAAGAACTAACAAAATTATTTCTTGCGAAAGGATATAAAGTTATTGGATTTACTCATAGTAGAACTGATTCCGAAAAAAATTTTGAATCTCCAAATGAATGGATTAAATGGGAATGTGGAAAAGAATCTAAATTAAAAAAGCATCTAAAAAAAATAGATATTTTAATTTTGAACCACGGAATATATAGTTTGAGTAGAGAAAATTCAAATTATGAAAACTCAATAGAGATAAATGCATTAAGCACATTTAAATTTATAAGTCTATTTGAAGAAATTGCCTTAAAAAATGAGTCACTAAGAAGAGAGATTTGGATAAACACATCTGAAGCAGAAATATTACCTGCACTTAATCCATCATATGAGATAAGTAAATCCTTGATTGGACAATTAGTTTCTTTCAAAAAAAATCTTCTAAGTAGTGAAAATAAAAAAAGATTTATCATAAAGAAAATTATATTAGGCCCTTTTAAATCAGAACTAAATCCTATTGGAATAATGAGTCCCAAATTTGTCTCTAAGAAGATTTTTGATTTAGGTAATTCAAAAAATTATCTAATAATAATTAGTCCAAACCCATTAACGTACCTTCTTTTTCCCATAAAAGAATTTTTAAATTTTATTTATTGCAAAATTATCTATAGATATACATCTTAGTGGCTAGAAATCTCTATCTGTCAAAATCTCAATGCCATCTTTTAAAACAACAATCGTATGTTCCCATTGCGCCGATAATTTTCCATCTTTTGTTATAACTGTCCACCTATCATTTAATGTTTTACAAAATTTACTTCCTTCATTAACAATAGGTTCCACAGCTAATGTCATTCCTTCACGAAGAACTACATTGGGCAATTCTTTGGTGCGAAAATTAAATACAGAGGGTTCTTCATGAAGATTTCGACCAACTCCATGGCCTGTATAATCTTCAACAACACTAAACCCATTTTTTAAGACAATATCCTCAATTTCCCCGGCCACATCAAGAAGAGTACAACCTGCCTTGATTTTCGAAAGTCCAGCGTATAAAGCCTTAAATGCTACGTCACTTAGCCTTTGGGCCTTTGCACTAACTTCTCCTACACATATTGATATGCAGCTATCTCCGTGGAAGCCATCTAAATATGCTCCCGTATCAATTTTAACTAGGTCACCATTCTTAATTATTTTATTTTTACTTGGTATTCCATGAACAACCTCATTATTAACACTTGAACAAATACTTGAAGGGAAACCATGGTAGCCTTTAAAACTTGGGACAGCTCCAAAACTTTTTATCCTTTTTTCGGCGAAATCATCTAAATCTTTTGTGCTCATTCCTGGTTTTATTAATTCATTAATTTCTCTTAGAACTGTTGCAACTATCCTGCTTGATTTTTTCATCAAATTTATTTCACGTGCAGACTTTATTTCGATTCCTCTCCTCCTTTGAATGAATGGAACTTGATCATTGATTTTAGAATTGTTTTTATTTAATAAAAGATCTGCAAAATGTTTCATTGGAATAAATAATAGTAATAGCTAAATATCATCAAAATAGCCATTATAGTCTTGGCTACCTTAAATCTATCAATAACAATAGGAAACAGGAATGAAATTTTTATCTAATTCTAGGCAATTTCATAAAGCTTTGGCGCCTTTGGTTTTTCTTCCATTATTAATATCTTCAATTACAGGTCTTCTTTATAGGATTTCAAAAGATTTATTAGGTTACTCAAGAGAACACGTTCATTGGTTAATGTCTCTCCATGAGGGCGAATGGCTTGGAGATAATGGAGAATTAATATACGTAATATTGAATTCCCTTGGAGTTTTATGGATGCTATTGACGGGATTTCAAATGTTTTCAAAAACAATTTCATTTACCAAAAAGGTTACTAAAGGCGAGTCAAAAGGTTAAGATATAGAACTTGTAGGACAAAAAAGACCAAAATGGCTAAAGAGAAACAAGAGAAGGAATTAGAAACCAGTATTAAAGCTGATGCATCAGTCGATGTAAAAGTTGAGCAAACAGAAAAAATCATGGTTTCTGAAACTACGCAAAACTTAAGCGCAGCCAATCTTATTAAGGAATTTGAAAATGAACAATTAAAAAAAGAATTACCTGAAATTTATGTTGGTGACACCGTTAAAGTTGGAGTGAGAATTACAGAGGGTAATAAAGAGAGAGTCCAACCTTATGAAGGTGTTGTCATTGCAAAAAGGCATGGAGGTATCAACCAAACTATTACAGTTAGAAGAATTTTTCAGGGTATAGGTGTTGAAAGAGTATTTATGCTACATAGTCCACAAGTTGCCTCTCTAAAAGTTGAACGTAGAGGTAAAGTAAGAAGAGCTAAGTTATTCTAT
>Ga0310343_10001177_pt1 | contig 13239 bp, 10 predicted proteins | sample HC15DNA2025_MG_FD_203519 | JGI IMG/M metagenome (GOLD analysis project Ga0310343, IMG submission 203519) | Marine microbial communities from station ALOHA, North Pacific Subtropical Gyre - HC15-DNA-20-25_MG | ecosystem: Environmental > Aquatic > Marine > Oceanic | place: Pacific Ocean: North... | reverse complement strand
AAATAGAAGCATATATACTCGGAATAGGAACTGAAAGATCTATGGACTCTTTTATAGTCCACCTTCCTTCTCCTGAATCACTAACTTCTGAACTAAATTTTTCCAGATCTGAATCTTTACTTAATTCCACTGCAATTAAATCTATAAGCCATGACTGAACTACTGAGCCTCTTCTCCAATTATTTACTATCTGATCAAGACTTAATTTATATTCTGACTTATGTTTCAATATCTCCAAACCTTCAGCAATAGATTGCATCATCCCGTACTCAATACCATTATGAATCATTTTTACGTAGTGACCTGATCCAGAAGGTCCCACAAATAGACCACCTTGAGCTTCTTTGGTAGATAATGTTTCAAATATACCTATAATTTCTTTATAAACTTCTTCAGAGCCTCCTATAGTCAAACAAAATCCATTTCTTAATCCCCAAACTCCTCCGCTTGTACCACAATCAAGGAAACTTATACCTTTTTTGGAGCAAATATTATTATTCTTTACAGAGTCTTTATAATAACTGTTCCCACCATCTATAATTACGTCACCTTGGCTCATAATCTCTGACAATTTGATAACTAGATTATTTGTTGGTTCTCCACTTGGTACCATCAACCAAATAATTTTTTTTGAGGTAAATCGATCCATTAGAGTTATTAAGTCATTATCTATATGATATGAATGGTCAATAGTATTTATTATTTCTTGGTCTTGATCATAACCAAAAACAGTAAAATTTGAATCACTTAACTTCTGAGCTATTTGGTTACCCATTTTTCCTAAACCGACTACACCAACTTCCATTAATTACCTCAACTTACTAAATTAAAAGAATTATTATTTCAATTGGTATTTATTTTAGATTAATTTTTATGACAAAGGAATTATTTTCTAGAAAATTCAAACTCTTTATCTTGAAGATAACCAGCAAAACCTTTAACCCAATCATCGTTATCATTTAAACTTGGTATTAATTTAACCGAGTCACCACCATTTTTTTCAAAATCTTCATGATTTTCGACTGCAATTTCTTCTAAAGTTTCTAAACAATCTGCTGTGAAAGATGGACAAGCTACAGAAACTTTCTTTATACCTTTATTAGCTAAATCTTCAAGTACGTCAACAATATTAGGTTGAATCCATTGCTCTGGTCCAAATGTACTTTGATAACATACCTTAAATGGTTTATCCGGATCAATTATATCTGCAAGTTTCATAATTGTTTTTACACAATGAGATTTGTAACAAAATTCATTATTTTTACTAACCTTTTCGCAACAATTATCTATTTTTTGGCAATGAGATTGAGAAAGATCTGCTTTTTTTAGATGTCTTACTGGTAGACCATGAAAACTAAATAGTAAATATTCACTATTTTTATATTCTTCAGATTCAATTATACTTTTTGCTAATGATTTTAGGTAAAAATCTTCATTATAATAATGTTCAACTTTTATGATTTCAGGATCAAAGTTTTCTGCTTTTAATACTCTATATATTTCAGTAAATGTTGAACCTGAAGTAGCTTCGGCATATTGTGGAAACATAGAAACTAAAAAAAGTTTTTCAGTTCCACTTGCTTTTAATTTTTTTATGGCACTTTCAATTGAAGGGTTACCATATCTCATTCCTATCTCAATATTTCCATCAACATACTTTTTTAATTTTTCAGTAAATTTAACAGTATTTACTAATAAAGGAGATCCTTCATCTGTCCATATACCTTGGTATTTATGTTGAATTTTAGCAGGTCTAAAAGGTACTACAATAAGATTAACTATTGTCCATCTGAGAACAGATGCAATTCTATTTTTGACTTTATCAAATCCTTTTGAAATTTCTTCAGGCCTTGTAGACGGATAATCAAGCATATCTGGATCTGATAAGAACTCTTTCAAATATCTTCTAAGAGCAGGAATACTCGGTTCATCAGGTGTGCCTGTATTTAATATTAGATATCCATTTTTCTTTGTAGCAACCAATTTATCTCCTGAAAACTAAATTCGAGTTTTCTTTAATTTTATTAAGGATTTGAAATAAAAAAAACTGTAAAAAATGTCTTTTTTAATTTTTATTTATATTACCCTCAATAGATATATTCGGTAACCAATTTAAGAACTTTGGCAAATACCAAGCATTTGTTCCCAGTAACTTCATTACACTTGGAACTAGAATTGATCTTACAACTGTTGCATCAATTAGTACTGCTGCTCCTAGCCCAAATCCCATTGACTGAAAAAATGCAAGCTCACCTAAAGCAAAACCTCCAAAAACAGCAACCATTATCAAAGCTGCACCTGTAATGATACTTGCTGTTTTTCTCAGACCAAAAGCTACAGATTCATCTGATGAGCCCGTTTCATCAAAATGTTCTTTTATACGACTTAGCATAAAAACGTGATAATCCATGGATAATCCAAAAAGTATACTGAACATAAACAATGGTAGCCAAAATTCAAGCTGATCTACCTGCTCAAATCCAAATATATCTATCATAAATCCTTTCTGAAAAACTAAGACTAACAAACCATAGGAAGCTCCTACAGAAAGCAAATTCATTATTATTGAAGCTATTGAAATTGTTATTGACCTAAATGCAAACAATAATAGTACTAAACTCAATGAAAGAACTAATCCCAGGACGATAGGGAAATATTCATCTGTCATTTCAACAGAATCTACTACTTCAGCTGACTGTCCACCGACGTAAATTGTATACTCTGATGAAGGTATTCCATCAAAAGCAGATGGAATTATTTCATTTCTAAGACGCTTTATTGAATTTAATGAAATTTGATTTTGAGGGTCACCAGGTATCATTGATGTCAATTCGGCAAAATTAACTGATGGTTCAATCAATACTTCAGGAGGTAAAAAGCCTGCATCTTCAATTAAGCTTTGTTCGATTTTATTTATTGATGATGTAATTTTTTCAGAATTCATATCTGCATCTATCATTATTGTGGCGGGAGCATTTGAACCAAATCCAAATTTTTCATCCAAAAGATTAAATCCAACCTTGACAGGTTCATCATCAGGCAAAACTGAAATACCACTAGTGCCCTTTTCTAAATCGAAATAAAAATAAGAAAGTATTATTAGAAAGCCTGCTGCAATAGACATACTGATATATGGCCTTTTCATTACTTGAAGAGTAATTAGATTCCAAAAGCCTCCTTCTGTTTCACTACTTTTATCAGGATTGAAGAAACTAATATTTAAACCTCTTTTTCTTAATATTGATAATAAAATTAGCAATGACATTACAGCACCAGAAACTAATAATAATATTGGGCCTAAGTCTTGAGTAAAAGCCACAATCAAAAAACCAATGATGTAGAGAATTATAGTTAATCCTTTGGGTACGCCAAAACTGTTGACTCTATCTCCTAAAATACCAATTATTGCAGGAAGTATGGTAATTCCTGCCATTACTGCAACAAAAACTACTACGATAGCTCCCACTCCAAATGCCTGAAAAGTTTTTTCAGGTATTATAAACATTCCAACTAATGCAAGTACTACAGTTAATCCACTGAACAAAACAGCTCTTCCTGCAGTACTCCCTGAGTTTATAATTGCATCGTATTTTTCAAATCCATTTGCTCTTTCTTCTCTATATCTTGATAATATGAACAAACAATAATCAATCCCAACAGCTAGACCCATCATAGTCATAATATTGGGCACAAAATCATTTAAATCAACTATCTGACCTATTACAGAAACTGCACCAATAGAAACAAAAATTGCCACTACTGCTAGAATAACCGGTATTATCGCTGAAGTTACCGAACCAAATACAAGAGCTAATATTATTAATGCTACAGAGATTCCTATAGTTTCACCTGTTATTAAGTCTTTTTCTGCTATATGTGCAAATGAATATTGAATAGATTCAAATCCAATAAAATAATATTGAAAATTATCATCTGAAAAATCTTCAGTGACATGTATTAGTGGACCAACAAGTTCGCCTCTAACGAAAGGTGCGGATATCATTATTGTTGTTCCATCTTGGGAGGGATTAATCTGATAATCTTCAACTTTACCAATATTTTGGTCAACTTCAAATTTGTCAATTTCAGATTGTATTTTATTAAAGAATCCATTTAGTGAAGTAAAATACTCGTCAGAAGGAAATGTATAAACATTAGAGGTTACTACTAATAGATTGTCTTCCATACCAGAGGATCCTGAAGACTGTTGTTGTTGTGGATTCAGATCATTCATTTTTTCATCTTTTAACTTCTGAGCAAGCCTAAATTCTTGATCTTGAGTAGCACCTTGACCGCCACTCAATGCGCTATCTAAATAATTTTGAGAAAGTAATCCTGAAGAAATCATTAGTAATACCCAAATTCCAACAGTTACAAATGGTCTTCTAGCGCAGAAACTTACCAAAGATTGTAATGACATCTTAATTCCTTAATACAGTTATATTTAATGAATTTGAAACCATTTTATAAAAGATATGTGAAAATTATATGAACTTTTTTTTGTAATGATAAATGTCAGATATTTATTACAACAAACTATAACATAGAGAAAGATTCAAGAGCTTTATTTCTTGAATCCTTAATATCAACTATTGGTTTTGGATAATTGACACCTAAAATTACTCCTGCTTCTAATAATAAATCTTTTGGTGCATCCCAGGGATTAAACAGATATTTTACAGGAACTTTATTCAATTCTGGGATGAATTTTCTTGTGTAATTTCCATTTGGATCAAATTTTGATCCTTGTAATATTGGATTGAAAATTCTGAAGTATGGAGCTGCATCTGCTCCAGTTCCTGCAACCCACTGCCAACTGGCAGAATTACTGGCAAGATCTGCATCAATTAGGCAATCCCAAAACCATCTTTCACCTTTTTTCCAATCTATTAACAAATTCTTTACTAAAAAGGAACCAACTATCATTCTTACTCTATTATGCATATACCCTGTTTGCCAAAGCTCTCTCATCCCTGCATCAACTATAGGATATCCTGTAACACCTTTTTTCCAAGCATTTAATAGCTTTGAATCATTTTCCCAAGGAAAAGCATCAAATTTTGTTTGTAGATTTTTATTATTTAAATCAGGAAAATGAAAATTTAGATAATATGAGAATTCTCTCCAACCTAGTTCACTCTTAAAATGGTTGATATCTTTTTCTGGATAATTATTAAATTTTTCATCTAATTCATACCAGATTTGATTTGGAGATATTTCTCCAAAATGAAGATGTGGAGATAACTGAGAAACATTTTCTTTTTCTGGAAAGTTTCTACCATTTCTGTAACCATTTAAGCCATTTTCTAAGAATTTATTAAACTTTAAATAAGCAGAATCTTCACCAGGAGTCCAAAGATTTTCAAATTTTGAGTACCACTTAAATTTGTCCAAAAGGCACAAATCTTCTAAATTGTTATTTTTCTCATCCTTTATTATATTTTCTAAGTTTGGCTTATTAATAGGCATTCTAGGAGATGAATGATTTAGGCAACCTTTTCTGTAATAAGGAGTAAAAACCTTGTATGGAGTTTTATCAGATTTAAGTATTTGATTAGGTTCCCATAGTAAATTTGAGTTGTATGAGTTAACTTTTATACCCTTGTCTAACAAAAGTTTTTTTAGCACAATATCTCTTTTAATTCTCCATGGTTCATAGCATCTGTTCCAATATACTTTCTTAATATTTAGTCTTGATGAAAGTTCAGAAAAAATGTCTGAAGGGTTTCCAGAATAAAATGATATTTTATTATCTAGCTTCTCATTTAGATTTTCTAAGGATCTGTGTAGCCACCACCTACTTGATCCTCCCATTTTATTATCTTTAGAATTAATATCATCTAAAATGTAGATTACAAGAACATTATTTGATTCAAGAGATTTTGTTAGAGCTGGATTATCAGTTAGCCTAAGATCTTGCCTAAGCCAATAAACAGATAAGTCATCATACGTATTCATACTACTATTCTAAACTTTTATATTAAATAAATTCTTTGAAAAGAAAAAAGTCAAATAAACTTAACCATTAATAAATAAGTTTTGTATTATTATCACATACTAAATCAGAAACAAGGAAATATTTATGGGAACTAATTATAGGGAAGAAAGGTCAGAAGGAGTGAGAGTGTCTGATGCATGGACTTTTAGAGGATTAAAAACAGTAATTTTAGAAAATAAAAATATTCGTTTAGAAATCCTTGCTGATAAGGGAGCAGATATATCCAGTTTTGTTCACAAATCTTCAGATACAGAATTTATGTTCAAGACACCATGGGGTATAAGAAATCCCAAGAATAATGTTCCTTCAACTGGTGATGGAGCTTCAGTTTGGTTAGATTATTATGAAGGTGGTTGGCAAAGTGTTGTGCCACATGGTGGATATCCAAGTAAATATTATGGAGCTGATTTTGGAATTCATGGTGATGTTAATAACATCCCATGGGATACAAAAATAGTTCAGGATTCAAATAAAAAATGTATTGTAGAATTCACAACAAGAAGTTTGAGAAGTCCATTTGAAATCAAGAGGATTATTTCCTTAAGTGATGAAGATACTTTTATAGAAATATATCAAGAAGTTTCTAATTTTGCAGAAGAAGATCTAAATATTGTGTGGCTTGAACACATTGCTATAGGTGGATCATTCCTTTCAGATAAATGTTCTCTGTCAATTCCTGAGTGTACAGTATTGTCTCATCCTGTTGATGCAGACAAATCATCCAAACTTAAACCTAATTATAAGGGAAAGTGGCCATATATTGAAATGAAAGATGGAACTAAAAATGACCTAAGAAAAATTCCTGGTAAGCAAGATAGATCCTTAGATATGGCATACTTTACAAACTTAACTGATGGTTGGTACGCAATAACAAATAATGATTTGCAATTGACTTGGGGTGTAGAATTTCCAAAAGATTTATTTAAGTACATATGGTACTGGAGAAATTTTGGAGGAGGATACGGATATCCATGGTATGGTAGATGCTACAACGCAGGATTAGAACCATGCACTAGTTGGCATAATGGAGGAGTAGAACAAGCTGAAAATAATGGATCAGCCTATATTGTCAAAGCTGGAGAAACTATCAAAGCAAAAATCAAGGCAGGAATTTTTTCTAAATACTCGAATGGTGATAATCCTTTTAATTATTCTCCCTGAAGATCAGAATCCCATCCCCCTTTTGCCATAATTCCTCCGTCTACATTTATGTATTCACCTGATATAAATGAAGATTTTTCGCTTGCAAGAAACGAGGCTACATGACCAATTTCTTTTGGATCACCAACTCTTCCAATTGGAATATCGCTTCCAAAAAGATCAATACTTTCCTCAATATTTCCCGAAATAGAATTTCTGACCATGGGTGTATTAAATGTTCCGGGATTTATTGCGTTAATCCTTATGTTGCTACTGATATAGTCTAAAGACATCTGCCTAGTGAGTGATAAAACACCTCCCTTACTAGCTGCATATGGTGGTACTAGCTTTTGTGATTGTAAACCCTGAACACTTGCTATGTTTATGATTGATCCTCTACCATTTTTTTTCATATAGGGAATAGAATATTTTGACATTAGAAAATAACTTTTTAAGTTAACATTTATAACTGCGTCCCAAATTTCCTCTGAAGTTTCTTCAACATTTTTATAGGAACTTGGAGGCTGGATACCAACATTATTTACTAAAATTTCTATTGAACCAAAATAATTCATGCATGATTCCACCACTTTTTCAGGTGTTTGAGAATTCTGAAAATTAGCCTCTACAAAGAATGCCTCTCCCCCTCTTTTAGTAATATCTCTTACAGCATTATTACCGTGCTCTTTTGAAATATCTGCAATACAAACTTTGGCTCCATCCATTGAAAATATATCAACTATTCCCTTTCCTATTCCTTGTGCACCACCAGTAACAATTGCAACTTTATTATTGAGATCACCCATAATTTACCTTTCTTAGATTATTCTTCAAAAAGTATACACGATAGTGATATATCCTGATAATATAAAATTCATATTCAAGTAATGAGGTTTTATGGATTATCATATTGAAAAAGTTGCTTCTCCCAATGCTAATGTTGGGGAAGGTCCAGTATGGAACTCAAAAGAAAAAAAAATTTATTGGACGGATATCTCAGGGGGAAAATTATATAGATATGATCCTAATAAAAAAACTAATGAAATAATACATGATGGTATAAATATTGGTGGGTTCAGATTTAATGAGAGTGGAGGAATAATTCTAGGATCATGGGAAGGTATTTACTTGTGGGATCTAGGTAAAAATTACAAATTATTGAAAAGTGGAAAAATTGACGGAACGCAAATAAATATTAGAATTAATGATGCTACTGCAGGTCCAGATGGAAGTTTTTATTGTGGTACTGATGCTTCAAACTGGAGTAATGATGTTGTTTTTAGAATTAATCCTAATAATTCAATAGATGTAATAGATGAAGGCGTAAAGCTTTGTAACGGAATGGGTTTTTCTCCTGATGAATCAACTTTCTATAGCACTGATTCACTGAGAAAACTTATATATAAATGGGATTATAATAAACAAAAAAAATCAATAACTAATAAAAAAGTATTTATTAATTTGAACGATGATTCAATAGGTATCGTCGATGGCATGACAGTGGATTCTGAAGGTTATATATGGTCTGCTATTTGGTTTAGTTCAAAGGTAATGAGATTTGATCCAGATGGAAAATTGGAAAGAGAAATTATTTTTCCTGCAACTCAAACCTCATGCCCAATGTTTGGAGGCGAAGATTTGAATGAATTATATGTTAGTACCGCTTTTTCAGGTACAGGAGAAGCTCCAATTGGTTCAGAGCCAAAAGGATATAATCACAAAGCATATCGTGGTGGAGATTTGTTCAAAGTAACTTTAGATATTCAAGGAAAGTTAGAATATAGTACAAAATTTTAGGAGATTATTATGGGATTACTAGACGGCAAAAAGGTTCTAATAACAGGAGCAAGGAAAGGAATAGGAAGAGGAATTGCTATTACCCTAGCAAATGAAGGTGCTGAAGTAGGTATAAATGATATTGTTGATGATGATTACACAAAAAAATTACTTAGTATAATTTCTAAAAAGTCTAAATCAAGTTTTCATAAAGGTGATGTAAGTAGTATTACTGGTATCAATGAAGTATTTGATTCATTTTTGAAAGCTCATGCTCAAATTGATATATTGATAAATAATGCCATATTTCCAGATCAACAAAGACCTTTTTTTGAAACAGATGAAATTTATTGGGATAGAATGATGAATCTATCTCTCAAGGGATACTTTTTTGCTTCACAAAGAGCTGCAAATGAGATGATCTCAAGTGGAAAAGGCGGTAGGATAATCTGTCTTTCAAGTGTTCACTCTTACATTGCAATGCCAAATTGGACTGCTTATGGGACAGCAAAAATGGGTCTTAGAAGAATGGTAAAAGGGATTGCAGCAGATCTTGCTGGTAAAAACATAACAGCAAATTGTATAGCTCCAGGTGCAATTTCTAATAGACTACCTGAATTATCTGATGATTCAATTGATGGTCCACCTCATAACCCCAAAGACTTTAAGAGATTTGTTCCCTCTGGAAAAGGTGGTTTACCCAGCGATATTGCAAATGCTGTTTTATATCTTTCATCAGAACTTGGGCAATATGTTAATGGTGAAACTATATTAGTAGACGGAGGAATGATTGCTTCACAAAAGTTTCATGACTAATAATAATAAGGAAAGAGATAATTTATGATAAAGATACCAATAGCTATTATAGGAGCAGGTGGCATGGGTGGCAGACATCTAAGAGCGCTTAATGCTCTATATGAAAGCGGTATGTCTAATGTGGAACTAGTAGCAGTTTGTGACATAAGAAAAGAGAATGCAAATCATCTTGCAGATTTGGCTGAAGAAATTCTTAATAAAAGACCAGAGGTTTTCGATTCTATGGAGCTAATGAAAAAAAATAGACCTGATATTCAGGCTATTGATATAACCACAGATTCAGGATCTCATCACTTAGTCGCCGAACAAGCATTTGAACTTGGTTATAACGTTCTTTGTGAAAAGCCATTATCTCTTACTATAAGAGGTTGCAATCGTGTAATAAAAGCATGGAAAAAAAGTGGTAAAGTGCTGAGCGTAGGAGAACAAGAAAGAAGAGACCCTATGTGTCGATTAAATAAAGCTATTATTGAGAAAGGAATAATTGGAGAACCGTATAGTTTTATTCAAGGATCAGCACGTGGAGGAAATAACATAATCATATGGCCATGGAGACATTATAAAAATATTGGTGGAATTTTTGTAGACGCTGGAGTTCATACAGTAGACCAAATGATGTACTACCTGGGTGAGATTGAAGAAGTATTTGCAGTTTCTAAAATTTGGGAAACTAAAAGATTTAAGGGTGAAAAAATAGGGGTTGCTAATTTTTATGATCATTGGATTGATGAAGTACCTGAAGAAATAGAATCTACAGCTGAAGATATGGTTATTTCAACTATTAAATTCAAGAATGGAGCTATTGGTCAGTGGACATCATTTTTTGCTGCCCACGGTAAAGAAATAGACTATAGTATGATTTACGGAAGTAAAGGGTCTATAACACCCGCTAAACAACGTAGAGGAGATCCTCTTAATGTAACTCTAGATGGATCCGACTCATATTCTGGAAATGAGGTTTTAGATCTTGTCCCTGATTTTCATCTTGAAGAGCTACCTGCAAGGTTGTTTGGTTCTGATAGATTAGGATTTTATAAAACACCTTTTGAAGATGCAGACAGATTTTTAGTAGCTCTAGAATATTACGAACTTGGTCAATGTATAGCTGAAGGTACTCAACCAGAAGTAGATGCATACGTTGGAAGAAAAGATTTGGCTGTATGTAACGCTGCTTTAGAATCCTCAATTCTAGGAAGACCAGTTACTATTGAAGAAATAGAAAATGAAAAAACATCAGTTTACGAATCAAGTATTAATAAATACTGGAAAATTTAAGAAAGTGAGAAAAAATTGAAGATTGAAAAGATTGAAACGTTCTTTGTTTCTCGTTTCCTAGTTGTAAAAGTAACTACTGAAGATGGCATAGAAGGAATAGGTGAATCTTGTTATTGGTCTTATCCAAAAGCTGCAGAGGCTACAATTCATGGTTTTAGAGATGAACTAATAGGCATGGATGCAGATAATATCGAGTTCATTTGGTCATACTTATGGAGATATAATTCTGCTTTCAGAGGCAATAGTATAGGTGGAGCTATAAGTGCAATAGATATGGCTTTATGGGATATAAAAGGTAAAAGATTACAATCTCCAGTTTGGAATTTACTTGGTGGAAAGACTAGAAATAAGGTTAGAGCTATTGCTCAAGGAATTTCCGGTAATACTCCTGATGAATTTGCAGTTGGAGCCAAAAAAGTAATGAAACAAGGTTTCAGTGCTTTAAAATTTACTCCTATGGCTAAGGAATGGGCAGAAATGAACTATACCAAAATGATTAGTTTTGCATTAGATAGTGTCCGAGCAGTTAGAGAAACAGTCGGATGGGATTTTGATATTGGAATAGAGATTCACAGAAATATGCAACCTCATGAAGCTATAGCTTTTTGTGAAGAAGTTGCCCCACTAAGACCTTATTTCATTGAAGATCCTATTGTTCCTGATTCTGTATTAGCTATGGGAGAAGTCTCAAAAAAAATGAAACTGCCTTTAGCTATAGGAGAAAGAAATATGGGAATATGGGAGTTTAGAGAATATGCTCAATTAGCAAAACCAGCTTTTTTTAAGCCTGATATTGCAGTAGCAGGTGGAATAACTGGAGTAAAAAAAATAGCTACAATTGCTGAAGCCCATCATATAAAGATTTCTCCTCATAATTTTCAGGGACCAATCGCTACATCTGCGTGTATTGCTCTTGGGGTATCTTCACAATCTTGGGATGTACAAGAATCAGTTCAAGAAGATATACCTCCTAGAAGAGATATGACAGATGAAATAATGAAACTTGAAAATGGATGGTACATACCATCTGAAAAACCAGGACTTGGAATATTATTTAATGATAATGCACCTAAAATACACAGCTTTGATCCCGCAAAAATACCTCCTCCTATTAGAGAAGATGGAAGCGTAGCTTTACAATAGTATTTTATATGCTTTGTTTCATTTAATTTATTATAAAGCTATGCAGAAATATTCATTGAGATAGAAATGGTTACTTCTTAAGATGAAAAGCTCTTAATCTTTTCAAATGAAAAATGATCTCCTATATCTTCACCATACTTAACATCAGATACAACACCTTTTTCATCAATTAGTATGTCAACAGGAAGGGTGTTGAAATGACCTTTAATTGGAAAAGGGACATAACCTTTAACGAAAAGTGCTTTATTAAATCTATTGAATCTAGTAAGAGATGCCTTGATTACACCCCACCAAGATGTTTTTACTTCATATTTTTCAAAATATTCATAATTTTCGTCAGCTAATATTGTAAATGATAAATCATGCCTACTCATAGCTTTTTGTAGGTTACTAATTTTAGAATCAAAGATGCCAACCATTGCAAAATCATTTCCCAATTCATCATATCTTTTGATAATTTCATTTATGCGAAGATTACACATGGGACATCTTGCAAATCTATAAAATGTTAGAAGAACTTTTTTACCTCTGAGGCTATGGAGAGAAAAACTAGAACCATCTACTGAAGGAAGTTTAATATCATCTAATTTATCGCCTATATTTATTTTCATACATAAAAATTTACATTATTTGTTTTACATACAAATTACATTATTGTTAAATGTCTGTTATTTACAACAAGCCTTTTAAATTAATACGAAGCTTGAATTTTGATAAATTTCTCCAATATTTTTTGCGTCGATATAAGTACAAGTTGATCTGAGTGCTCCTAAAATATTATTTAGAGTAATTTTTACTGGGCCCCTATCTTCAACAAGTATTAACTTTCCTTCTGAAGTTCTGTAGTCTGCAACACCACCATAATGCTTAGTCATAGCTTGAGCTGAACTCATACCATAAAGTTCTCTGTAATTTTTATTATCTTTCCGAATAATTGGAGCCATGCTTTCTTTATGAGCAGCTAACAGAGATCCCAACATTACAAATCCTGCACCCGCTGCGAAAGCTTTTGAAATATCTCCAGTAATTTTTACTCCTCCATCTGAAACAACGAATCCATTGTAATTCTTTATTTCTTCACTACATTCTAT